>Ga0209216_1000006_pt1 | contig 244264 bp, 194 predicted proteins | sample TexAe_OM2H0_O2_FD_187940 | JGI IMG/M metagenome (GOLD analysis project Ga0209216, IMG submission 187940) | Forest soil microbial communities from Davy Crockett National Forest, Groveton, Texas, USA - Texas A ecozone_OM2H0_O2 (SPAdes) (version 2) | ecosystem: Environmental > Terrestrial > Soil... | reverse complement strand
CGAAGTAGAAAGGATCTGAACCATCCACCAACTGGTGGGGTGGGATTCACCCCGTGTTTTGAAGTGCTTTCGAAGTAGAAAGGATCTGAACCATCCACCCCACTGCCGTGAGTGGGATTGTCGCTCCTTATGCAAAGCCCACTTTAATCCGCTGTTAAAGGTTTGCTGCCGGTCCATTCCTGAATTCGGATGGGGTCATGTGGGTGTGTTTCTTGAAGACTCAATTGAAGGATGACTTTGAGTTGAACCCAACTTCTATGGCGATGCCCAAAAGCGACAAGTGTCGAAACGCCGGATCCAGAAGTCTCTGCTTGTTCCACAGATTCCTAAACCTTGGATCAGTAACGTTTTGTTATCTCCGTAATTTGCGAAATCTGGGGGTGGTGGTGTCTTAAATCTCACTCAGCAAAGCCCCGGGGGAATGATCGTTCCAAGTGATCGGTGCATTCCATGGATCATCTCTTCGTATGACTTGTGGATACATTCCCGCGCCGGGTGCGCATCTTCGTCTGCCACTTACTCCTCGGCAAGTCGGCTGCTTCAAAACTATTACTCGCATCCCGAAGTGATTCACCGCCAGCTTTTCGCGTCTTCATATAGAGCAACGAAATCATTATGGCTGTTAATGGCGTTACGAACACGTTCAGCAGTTGATACAGAGCGGACCGACCTGAAGTCGAGATATTGAAACCAAACTCCTTTGGTGAGAAGTCGTCACCAAGCTTGAGTGTCAAGTCTGTCTTGATTGCTATGCGCCACACCAAAAGTGGCAAGGCAAACTGCAAGACAGTGATGAGGACAACCGATAGCAGCGCCTTTGCGCTCAACTGTCGACTGCGTCTCAATGTTTGCCGAACACCAGCCTCTTCCATTATCACAACCGGAGCGTATAAGGCGAACAACACCGCCAGAACGAATCCTGGCAAAACAAAAAGGATTGACCCGATGACTATCGAGGTCATCACCAGCAACGACGTGAGAGCAAAAACTCGCCAACGACGCTTAACGGCATTCAGTGCATCCTTAATACGAACTGCTTTGAGTGGCGCCACTATGAGTTGGACCACGACTGGCACTGTGGCGGCCGTAATACTGAAATAAGCAAACAGCATGGCGAGGAGCATCAGTCCGAGTGAAATGATTCCGAATACAATGATCCGTTGTTGCGGGGTATTTGGCGTAATGAAGTCATCAAAGACGTTGATTAGTGCGAGGACAATAATGAGTGGTGAATACCCAAGCAATGAAATCTTGATGAACGTCGGAAAGTGTTCGCTGTAGAGCGCAAACGCCTGGCGCAACAGGTGACCGACTCCCTCTCCGGCTGCACGTAATGCAGAGCCAAACCCGGCCGCGGTTTGCGGTCGTTCCACAGGATTCTTTGCAAGGGCACTCATGACAACACGTGCCAGCCTTTTTGGAACTTTAGGATTCTTTTCTCTCAGAGGTATTGGGTCTGCACTCTTATGAAGCTCAATCAACTCATCAAAAGAGGAATTAGATTGCGAGTGGAATGGAGTCTCTCCCGTCAGTAACCGATACCCAACAACTCCGAGACTATAAATGTCCGAGCGCGTGTCGAGCGTCTCACCGCGACACTGTTCAGGCGACATATAAAAAGGTGTACCCATGACGGAGCCGATCACTGTCAAGTTCTCGGCTGTTAAACTCGATCTCTCATGACCGTTACTGTCGCTCTTAAGTTCTAAGGTCTTCCTTACCTTGATCTTTGTCGCTTGCTCATCACCGCTTCGAATGACAGTCTCCGCCTCAGTAATGAATTCTTCTCTGCGTCTCTGCGTACTTTGCGCCTCTGCGTTAAATGAAGTTTCGCTTAGCTTCACCAACCCAAAATCCAAAACCTTCACCGTATACCCACCGCGACCATTTGGCTCCAACCAGATATTGTCGGGCTTCAAATCGCGATGAATAATTCCCGCGCGATGCGCCTCATCCACTGCTGCACAAACCTGCTCGAGGATATCTATCACCCAACTCTTTGGCAGCTTTCCTTCCTCCTGGATGATTTCAGCCAACGTGCAGCCATCGAGATATTCCATTACCAGATAAGCAACACGACCACGCTCAGTTTGTGCAAACCCGAAATCAGTCACGTCGACAACGTTGGGATGGCGTAAACGTCCAGCTGCTTCAGCTTCGCGTTGAAAGCGTGCTACGAACTCACGATGTGAGGAGAGTTGTGGATGAATTACTTTGACGGCGACTGTCCGCTTCGTGCCGAGGTGTGTCGCACGGTACACCGCCCCCATGCCACCTTGGCCCAGCAACTGCTCGATCTGATACTTGCCGTCGAGTATTTCCATACCTATTTGGTTTGTTTAGGGGAGAGTTATCCACAGATTACGCAAATTTCCCCGATTCGATCAATGAATGGAAACCTTCTTCCTGAGTTCTAGTTCTGAAATCAGCGTAATCGGCGCAATTTGTGGATGATTCAATGGAAGTCTTTGATAAGAACTATGTCCAGTGTGGCGTGTCCGCGCGAGAGCGCCAGACGCTTGCGGTCTGGAGAAAGCGCAAAGTAGTAGATCAAATCGGACGTGAAGTTTGTAAGTTGCTGGGGACGTCCTCCATCAATGGGTTGTTTCCAGAGATTTGCGACGCCGCTTTGAACTGAATCATAGATCACAGACTTTCCGTCGGCCGTCCAGGCCAGACCGGCAAACAGATCGGCCTGATTGACGTCGATCAATTTAATAGGTTCTCCACCCTCAGCCGAAAAAATTCCAAGCTTGAGGCCGACTCTCCCCTCCGTCGAAGCATATCCGGCAGCGATGAATTTCCCATCTGGCGAATAGACACCCGGGGCGGATTGTCTATTGGTTACCTGTATCGCATCTCCACCATCTGCGGGGATTCGCCATAAACATTCCTTTCCAGAACGTAACGAAGTGAAAAGTATCCATTGACCATCGGGCGAGGATATAGGATAAAAATCTGCGAACTCTCCCGTCGTCATTTGCTTCAGGTTCGTTCCATCCACATTCATGCGCCAGATGTGAAATGTGCCGCTGCGCATGGATGAACAATAGATGTACTTCCCATCAGGAGAAGCTGAAGGGTGTATCAGAGCATCTTTCTCGCTGATTAGACGTTTGACACCAGAGCCATCTCCGTTACCTACCCAAAGCTCAGCACGTTCTCCGATCTCACTATGGAAAACGATCTGATTGTTGCCCATCCATTCCAGGCCATCAGAGCCGTCAATTTCGCCGTGAGAGATCTGAACCGCATGGTTTGATGGTTCTCCTAAATTCGTGGTCCAAAGCTGTACCGATGGAACGCTTTGAACAGTGACGATAGTGTCTCCGTCGGCCGTTAATCCCAGACTTACGTTACCGTAACCGTTGAGGTCGTTAGTTATGCGTGTTACTTCGCCTGCTGGTTGAGAGAGTAGATAAAGCTGCGTGCGACTGAGAAACTGGCCAGTTGACTGAGCCGGGACGATTATCCCCTTTCCATCAGGTAACCATAACAGGCGGCGCGTTTCACCGCTCCACTTATAAGAGGTCAGGGGCTTCAACGATTTATCTCTTAACGAATAACCCATCACTGTCGTGTACATGGTGCCGCCGCTGTCAGCCCCCGCTGAACACGCGATTGTATTTCCATCAGGTGACCACGCTGGACCAGACGAGCTAAACCATTCGTTACCTTTACGGATTGTCAAAGTTTGTTCATTACTCCCGTCAGTATTGGCAACCATTAGCGCGTCACCTTCCTGATTTGGAAACGAACGGACAAATGTGAACTGCGAGCCATCAGGCGAAAAGCTGATTGGACCGCGAACGCGTTCGAGTATCCTTCGAGGCGTGCCACCTAGGATCCCTACCTGGTAAAGCGCGCGGTCAGTATCGTCTGGAGTCTGCATAACATAATAAACATACTCTCCGTCTTTAGAGATTGTGGTCCCATTGTTACCGCCCGGGATGGGAGGCACGATCTGCACATCGTTGCCGGTTGCGAGTTGTCTCACCCATACACTTACTTTTCCGGCATCGATGAGAGTGAAGACCACATACTTACCATCGGGTGAGATTGAAGTACTGCCATCGATAAGCACGCCATTTACCCGACCTCCACTCGTAAGTTTCGTGATCTTCATCGAGCGAGCGACGGTCGGTTTTGTCGGTGTGGAATATTTGATCCAACCTAAACTTGCCGCGCCTATCACAATCAAGGCACCGAATACTATGAGCAGTGCTCCTGTCTTGTGGCGCTTGATTTCACTAACTATGTATTCGGCACTTGATGTTGGTCGCACAGAATCGGTTGAGACAGTCTGAGTTGCAGCCGGGATAATCGTCGTGGCTGGGAGTGAGTCATGAATTGAGTGAGGACCATCAGTGGTTGCTGACCGTTCCATCTCCGATTCGAATTCAAGCCGTCTCTTCGAACGTCGCAAATCGACGAGCAGATCCTTGATGGTTTGATATCTGTCATCGACATTTTTCTCGAGAGCCTTGGCAATGATTTCCGCGAGTCGTTCGGGTGTGTCAGGTGCAAACCTGGAGATGGGAGGCGGTTCACTTTTAACTATTGCTGCGATCACATCAGCGGAGGTTTCTCCGCTAAATGGAGTCGAGCCGGTGATCATCTCGTACAAGATTACACCCAGGCTCCAAATATCTGTGCGCGCATCGACCTGCTTTCCACGCGCTTGTTCGGGCGACATGTAGACCACCGTGCCCATAACAGTACCGGCATCAGTGTTGACAAGCGCTCGAGTGGGAGCTTCCGTGTCGGTGGTATTTGGGGTTGCTTCGGTGAGTTTGACCAGGCCGAAATCAAGTACCTTTACAAAGGCATCTCGGCTTCGAAGCATTATGTTGTCGGGTTTGATATCTCGATGGACTATCCCAGCTTCATGTGCCGCTGCCAGGCCCGAGGCGATTTGGATTCCAATTTCAAGTACTTCGGATAATGGTAGTTGTCTGCGTTTCAAGTGCTGACGTAGAGTGATGCCTTCCACATATTCCGTGGCGATAAAACGGATGGAGTCAGCTTCGCCGATTTCATAGATGGTGATGATATTCTGGTGATTCAGGCTGGACGCTGATTTGGCCTCTTGCACAAAGCGCCGCATGCGTTGTTGGTCCGCGGCAACCTCAGCGGGGAGGATTTTGAGGGCCACCATCCGATCAAGTTCAGTATCTCGCGCGAGGTAAACTTCGCCCATCCCGCCCGCACCGATCTGCGAACGAACTTCATATCGACCTATTGTTGTACCTGGAAGAATTTGCGGACTCATCAAGCTGTTATCTAGCGCGGTTCACATGATTCGATCGAGCTAGAGAGGCGGGACAGATTCTACCTGAGAGTTGAGGCAATGAGCTAGAACTTTGGTCCATGGCGCATCGGCTGTATTCATTAAGATCTTTACGTACTTAACGATGACGTGTCTTTGTGTTTGCGACGGAATTGAGCGGGAGGGGAATTGAACTCGCGCTTGAACGCACGATTGAATCCAGCTTCTGACTCATAGCCCACTGCAACAGCCACCTGCGCGACACTGTCTTCGGTCGACTGAAGAAGCTCAGCTGCCAGTTTCAATCGCCATCGAGCCAGGTAGGCCATTGGAGACTCCGCCAGAAAATGTCGAAAGCGTTCCGCAAGTCTCGTCCGAGATAGACCAACCCTCCTCGCCAGACTTGAGATGGTCCATGGAAATGCAGGATCCTTATGAAGGAGTGCTAGAGCTTGTCCTATTGTTGTGTCGCGCGCACCTGCCAGCCAGCCAATCTCATCGTGAGGCAGCCTGTTGATGTAGCGCCGAAGTGTTTCTATGAAGAGTAATTCCGCCAACCGCGCGTGTACTAGATCGCTGCCGGCATTTGATCCATTTGTCTCGTTGACCGAGAACCGGATTGAGTTTTCAAGCCATTGATCTGAGGCCTCCTTTACCAAATGGACTTTTAATACCGGTGGCAAACCCGCAAGAAATACCTCGCTGAGTCGTGGGTCGCATGCAAGGTATCCGCAAACAAACTTGCTAACTTCACCGCCACCACCAAACCGAACTAGGTCTAACCCTGGTGAAAACGTTTTGATGGAGTCGACTGGTTTTGCAAAACCGTTGCCCAAGAGGTGAGGATCTCCATTCGGATACACAACGATATCGCCGGCGGTCAATTCCACACGCTTTCCTTCCGGCAGCTGCGTATAAGCGCGTCCGTCAGTTAGAAAGTGATAGATGATTAGGTGTCCTGGTGTGGGCGTAAGAAACGTCGAGAGACCTTTTAACCCCGAATTCATGAGACACCACGGAGCAGAGAACTCGGCGTTGAAAAAGAGTGCCCCTTCGAGTTTAACAACCCTCAAGACCTCAGAGAGTACATCCATTTTCGTCTTCCTCAAGCAGACTGGGCGTTTCTGATAAGAATCCGGGACGATCAATCAATCATTTAAAACGCTACTGGCCCACAATGCAAATCATTCGCTTGGGAGGTGGCGGCAAATAAGAGAGGAGACCAACACCATGAGTGCGATTGTGACAGAACTACTCGTGACCGACGAATTTGAGCAACTTAAGAATCGCTTAAAAGCTACGTGGATGACTGGAGACTACGATCTCTTCTCCCGTTTCATGGAGAAGGACGCAATCGTGTTTTTCCGTCGTTTGGGACTTCCTACCGGAACGCGATTGCTCGATGTGGGCTGTGGCTCTGGACAGCTTGCGTTGATCGCGGCGAGAGCAGGCGCAGTTGTTACGGGTTGCGACATTTCCACTAACTGGCTCGAGCAGGCTCGAACTCGGGCGGCCGCCGAAGGCTTAGAGATTTCTTTTGACGAGGGTGATGCTGAATCTCTGCCGTATGAAGACGCTCAGTTTGACTCGGTGGTGAGTTTGTTTGGCGCGATGTGCGCTCCGCGACCCGATCTCGTAGCGTCGGAACTCACGCGCGTTTCCCGGCCAGGAGGAATTATCGCCATGGCGAATTGGACTCCTGACGGATTTATCGGGCAGATGTTCAAAGCCATTTCCAAACACATTGCTCCTTCGGGAATGCCTGCACCGGTTTTATGGGGTGAAGAGAGTGTCGTTCGCAAACGTTTTAGTGAAGGCATTGCCGATCTAAAGTTTGCAACTCGCATTTATCACTTCGACTATCCGTTTTCCCCGCGGGCTGTGGTCGATTTCTACCGCGCCAACTATGGCCCAGCGTCACGAGCGTTTGCGTCTCTTGATGAGAGTGGGCAGAAGAAACTGCATAACGAACTCATTGATCTCTGGTCGAGTAAAAACAATGCCTTGGACGGTAGTACCAAAGTAGACGCCGAATACCTCGAGGTTATTGCGAGGCGCAATTAAAGCGTAAGCGAGAAACGGTATTTAACAAATAGGAGGACTCTATGAGTCAACGAGCTGAATCATTGGCCAAGCGCATCGAGGAAGGTGCTGACAATTTGGCTACTTTTGTTGAAGATCTTTCAGTATCAGAGTGGCATCTTCCAGTGTCCGCGACGGATCGCCGTTCAATAGGCGTCATCGTTCATCATGTCGCCCGCATGTATCCGATTGAAATTGACCTTGCGCGAGCGATTGCGACCGGGAAGGCAGTGACGGACGTTACCTGGGAAGTTGTTGCTCAGATAAACGCCAAACACGCCGAGGAACAGTCGAAGATTACGCTAGCTGTGGCATTGGAACTCTTATGGCGCAACAGTCGCGAGGCGGCAGCCGCTGTGCGCGCATTCAGTGATGACGAGTTGGACCAGGCAGCACCCCTTTCGCTAAACGACGATGCACCTCTGACTGCGCAATTTGTCATTGAGGATCACGCACTTCGTCACAGTTGGCATCACCTGGCACAGATCAGCGCCGCAGTAAGTAGTGATCGTGCGAAGCAGGCGGCTGCCTAAATTGTAAGGGTGGCCTCTTCGGTATTTAGGTTCGACATCACGGAGCGGTGACAACGACGACACACGCACTGTTTTTCAAGTTGCAGGGCTCTGCCTCTGGTGTAGCAGTAGGCAGAGCTTTTGTATGTCACGGAAGTAGTGTCCGCAGATTACGCAGATTGAATCAAACTAATCTGTGCAACAAACCGACAACTTCTTGTTTTCCTTCCTGACAAGATTTTTACACCGAAGGTGTTGGCCAATTCCAGCCCAGGGTTGAGCTTTGCAACCCTGGGATTAAGTGCGTGATGGTCGAGGGTACCCCGACACATCGGGGTTTGCCGCGTTAGCGAACCCCCGACACATCGGGGTTTGATGAGATACCGGAACTTCCTTGTCCCAGGGTTGCCAAAGTGCAACCCCGGGCTGGAATTTGCGAACACCTTCGGTGTTGAATTCGGTTTACTGTCGTCCCTTGTGGTTGTGGCCTAAGCCCCGCTATGCAATCGGTGTAATCTGTGGATTGCATTGTTAACACTTTTCACTCCGGACGCGTCTCGTCATTCGAGGGAGCTAATCTATGGACACATTATTCAAAGATATTCGTGTCGGACTTCGAAGTCTTCTCAAGCGGCCGGGCTTCACGCTCATTGCAATTCTGACACTTGCTCTTGGAATTGGTGCGTCCACTGCCATCTTCAGCGTGGTAGATGGCGTGTTGCTGCGACCGTTGCCATACCCACACGCAGAACAAATGGTACAGCTTCGTGAGGTTAACGCGCGCGGTGGGCGAATGGCCTTTGCCGAGCCAAATTTTCTCGACCTGCGCGCTCGAAGCCACTCGTTCGAATCAATGGCTCAATACGGTGGATCGCCAACAACCGTAAACGGGGGCAGTGAACCCGTTCGCGCTTTTACGTATCTGGTCTCAGCCGACTTCTTTAACGTAATCGGTGTCCAACCAATTATCGGACGTACGTTTACTCCTGAGGAGAGCCGTACTGGCGGAGCGCCGGTGGCTGTCGTTAGCTATGGGTTTTGGCAACGCTTGCTCGGTGCGAAAACAGATTTGTCTCACACAACTTTGCGACTAATGGACAAGAGCGTCGCTGTTGTGGGTGTGATGCCGCAAGGGCTCGGGTTTCCGCAGAGTGCTGAAGTGTGGATACCTCGAGAGAGCTTTCCCGCGGAAGTCTCCCGCTCAGCTCACAACTGGAGTGTCGTCGGCCGTATGCGTCCAAACGTCTCGCCTGAACAGGCCCGTGCTGAAGTGAGCGCGATCGCAAAACAACTCAAGCAGGAAACCGGCAGTGACATGGATGCGGTAGATTTCACACTTGTGCAGCAGCAGGAGTACATGGTTGGAAATGTGCGTAGTCCACTCATCATGATTCTCGTGGCCGTAGGCTTTTTGTTAGTTGTCGCGTGCGTCAACGTCGCCAATCTTCTATTGGCCCAGATGACAACGCGGCAACGCGATTTCGCCGTTCGCACGGCGCTTGGCGCAACGCGCTTTCGTCTGGCCCGACAATTCATCACTGAGAACTTGCTGCTGGTTTTCAGTGCGGGAGCACTTGGAGTAGTGATTTCGTTCTGGGCCGTAAGGCTGTTGCTTGGTCTAAATCGACAGGCTTTGCCCCGCGTGAGTGAAATAGGAGTGGATACGCGAGCAATACTTTTCACATTTGCTCTTTCGTTATTGATCGCAATATTGCTCGGACTTGTCCCTTTGCTTCGTTTTTCCGTAAGGGATCTGGAGAAGAGTCTTAGAGACGCAAGCACTGGTGCGCGCGGATTTGCAGGTCGACATTTACGGAGTTTCCTGGTCGTTGCACAAATGGCACTAACGGTGGTCTTGATGATTTGCGCGGGTTTATTGGCCAGGAGCTTTTACCGATTGCTCCAAATCGATCCCGGATTTCGAACTGAAAGAGTTGTCGCGATGGAGTTATCACTCCCGAGTCCTCGTATGGATGAACAGCGCTACAAACATTTCATGCAATCCTACAGACTTCTAACGGAGCAGGGCATTGCTCCAAATCCAAACGTGCAATTGAGCACCGAAGAAGAACGGCAGAGACTCTTTCAAAATCAACTCCTTGAGCGTCTAGGTTCGACGCCAGGAATGCTCGCAAGCGGCGTTATCAGTGAGTTGCCACTCTCGGGCGGTGGACCAAGCGGAACTTTTTTCGTTAACAACAACCCGGCAAGGAAGGGGAATGCGGACTACCGACTAGCCAGTTCTGGATATTTCGCCGCGCTGAGTATGCCTTTGTTGCGCGGGCGCATGTTCGAGGCGAGCGACGTACCTAACTCACCTCATGCGGCGGTTGTGAGCCAGTCACTCGTTGAGAAGTATTGGCCCAACGAGGATCCCATTGGTCAGACTATTCAGTTTGGAAACATGGATGGCGACTTACGTCTGTTGCACATCATTGGAGTGGTGGGCGATGTGCATGACTATGGTGTGGATCATGCACCAGTCCCAACTGTCTACGGGAATGCGCTGCAGCGGTTACCTTCGTCCAGTTACACAGTAGTGGCGCGAAGTCGGATTGAAGATTCAGCGCTGGTAGCGGCAATGCGAGAAGTTGTCAGTGGACTCGATCCACAACTGCCCTTGAAGTTTCGCACACTGGTCGAGGTATTTTCTTCATCGCTCGATAGTCAGCGCTTTAGTCTGGTGATCTTCGCAGTGTTCGGAGTCGCCGCACTATTGCTGGCAGCGTTGGGCATTTACGGCGTCACTTCTTACGCAGTTGCGCAACGCACACAGGAAATTGGAATTCGTATGGCACTGGGAGCGCAGATGAAAGACGTTTTGAAACTAGTGCTGCGAAGCGCAATGTCCTTAGTATTCATTGGAGCTGTCGTGGGACTTGCCGGCGCTTACGCAGCAGCACGCGTGATGTCGAGCTTATTGTTTGGTGTGACGCCGACTGATTTAGCAACCTTCGTCGCAGTGCCGCTACTGTTATTCATCGTCGCACTGGTAGCCTCCTTAGTTCCCGCCCACCGCGCGACAAAAGTGGATCCACTAATTGCCCTGCGGTATGAGTGACCTGCGGCCACGTTGGGGCAAGATCACCGGCCTATGATGTTCAGTCTGGCGCTCGCTTCCGCCGCAATCTGTATTTGTTTACCTGGGAATTGATGAAAGAAGTGCAGAAAACAAATCCGCCAGTTCTTACACCATGAATATCCGCAACGGCGAATACTTACGTGCACGAATACGTCGCCACTATAACGTGACATTCATCGTCAGCCAGAATTATGGGCGCGGAGCTGTCGGCGTGTTGGGATGCTCCTTCTTGATCGTAAATATCATCGACTTCACCACATAGTTTTTATCGTAGCCGCCCTGCTCTTCGACAGTCTCCCGCAACACTTTGATCGCTTCCGCTGTGGTTGTTTCAACAGATTTGAGTATTTCACCAGTGGTGAGTTTGAAGGTTTTCGTTGATGCCTCCCAAAAGTCGCCCAGCTTAGACTTATAGTTACCGTTTTTGTATGTATACCCACTCCAATTATCGACGACGCCTCCCTCTTTATCCGTATAAGTTCCGGCTTTGGGATTGAAATATCCGCCTTCTTTATCTTTGTAGCCACCATCCTTATCGAGAAATGGTTTCAAACGCGCGAGCTCCATTTCAATCCTGAGTGTCAAAATGGCGTCTGCCCGGGCCTCCGGCGTTTTAGTTTTATCGGTCTGCGCTGATGCCAGTTGCGCGCTCGTGGCTAGCAAAAAGATCAAACCTGCAACAGGACCGAACTTTCTGCTCTTCTGGGGGAACAACATAAGACAGTACCTCCTTTGTCGTGGAAGATTATTCCCAAATGTGGTCCCTGTCACTAAAACGTATGGATACTTTTTATTAAAGGCGGAAAATGTTTTCGAGGTTCTCAGATCCATTTTCCCAGGCGATAATGATCAGTCTGTTTCTCTTTTGCGGTAACCAACCGAAGTCTTCAGTCGACAAGCGACGTGCACGTAGGAATCCGGCAGCTGCGTTATCACGCATTACGGAGAGGGTGAACACGCGAGACACCACCCGGCTTTATGCCGGTGGTAGATCAACTTCTACCTAACCACGCGCACAAACCCTCCGGCGCGGCTGCGCCGCGAGGGATATTGGGCCAGTGTTTAGGTAGAAATTAAGTACCACCGGCATAAAGCCGGATGGTATTTCGTTACTGGAAATATCTCCTGATCTCGGTCGCAATCCATTTTCCAACAGGCACGGAGACACCGTTACCAATCATTCGATACGCATCGTTGTCACTTCCGACGAAGCCGAATGTATCAGGCACACCCTGCAGTCTTGCGTACTCACGAACAGTGTACGGTCGCACACCTTGCGGGAATCGTTGGTCAGCAACGAGTCTTGTGCTCAAGTCTTTGGCGTAATGCGCAACGCAGGTGGGTGCGATGTCGCCACGTTTAGGATCACTGATGATGGGTCGGTCTCGATACTTGCCAGCAAGACGTCGGTTCACATAATCAGGAATGTGAGGAGTTGGCTCAGACTCAAGTATCTCAGCGAGTGTGACAGCTTTCTTAGCCATCGGTTCACGCCACGCAAAGTTTCTGCGACTGCCGATGATGATCAATCTGTCCCTCTTCTGCGGTAACCAAGTCGACGTTTTCACCGGACATGCAACGTGAACATAGTAGTCTGGCAGCTTCGTCATCGCTTTTAGTACCGCGGCTTTTTCGCCATCCCGGAAAATGTGCTACGACGTCAAGCTTGAATTTTCCACAACTTTTCCACAGGCAAATTTTTTTTAGAATGGACAACCGAAAATCCTTATGATTAGCTGGGGTCAGGATTTAGTTCGTTTTTTATTTCTCAATACGATTGTCTGTATGCGAAAACGTATCTAAGATGTTGCAGCAAAGGAAACTCGCCTGGTAGGTGCATGGAAGTAATCGTCGACTAGATGAAATCGTTCACGTTCATTGAACTCTTTGCCGGTATAGGGGGCTTTCGTCTCGCTTTTCAAAAGGTTGGAGGTAAATGCGTCTTTGCTTCTGAATGGGACGATTTTGCCGCACTGACCTACGAGGCAAACTTCTCGGAGAGACCCCAAGGCGACCTCACAAAGATAGATCCATATTCGATTCAAGATCACGACATCCTAACTGCCGGCTTCCCTTGCCAACCCTTTTCCATCGCGGGTGTATCCAAGAATAACGCTCTGGGTAATGCGCACGGGTTTGAACATGCGACTCAGGGCACTTTATTCTTTGATGTCGCAAAGGTAATAGACGCTAAACAACCTCGGGCTTTCTTACTCGAGAATGTTAAGAATCTGAGAACTCATGACGGTGGCGAGACTTTTAAGGTCATCATGAAGACTCTAGAGCATGACCTTGGCTATCATGTGAAGCATTATGTCTTGGACGCTCGGACTGTTGTCCCACAACATAGAGAACGGGTCTTTCTAGTTGGGTTTCGGGACCCATTGAAGTTCGAATTACCACCTCTTCCTGACCTGCGTCCAAAATTCAAGTCGATTCTCGATAAAAGGGTCGACAGCAAGTACACTCTCAGCGATAAGCTTTGGAAGTATTTGAAAGACTACGCCGATAAACATCGCGCAAAAGGCAACGGCTTTGGATTCGGACTTACCGACCCAAATGGAGTTGCGCGTACATTGAGTGCTAGGTATTACAAAGACGGCAGTGAGATCCTTATTGAGCAAAAGGGCAAGAACCCTCGTCGACTCACGCCCCGAGAATGTGCCCGCTTAATGGGCTATCCTGAAGACTTTAAGATCGTCGTCAGCGATACTAGGGCTTACAAACAATTCGGCAATTCTGTAGTTGTGCCGGTCGTTGAGCACATCGCTCAGGAGATGGTTAAGTGCCTCAAGGAAGGAAAGTTCTCAGAAACCAAACCGTTTCGCCTTCCAATCCAGTTATCCCTTCACCAGACAGCATCCGCAAAATAAGACAACTGGTTCTGATGTGGGGCAGGAAGAATTACAAACAGTTCCCATGGAGAAACCCCGAACAGAACTGGCACGCACTACTCGCTGAAGTACTCTTGCAGCGAACTCGCGCGAGCAGTGTAGTCAACGTCTATCAGCAATTCGTCTTCGCGTTCTCCGTTCCATCAAAACTCGGCCGAGCGCCCATTGGAAGAATTGAAAAACTTTTATATCCGCTTGGGCTGCGATGGCGTGCTCCATTCATCAAGAGACTGGGAAAAGCACTTGATGAGCGCGGTGGGAATCCGCCAGAATCGCTGACAGAATTAATATCGTTGCCAGGCGTTGGTCCTTACGCAGCTGCGGCTTACCTGGGTTTTCATACCGATGCGCGCGCAGTCATCATCGACGCAAACGTCGTGAGGTTTCTTTGTCGCTTAATTGGTTATCAATACAACGGCGAGACCCGAAGAAAACGGTGGCTGCTCGAGTTCGCCGACAAGATAACCCCAAACAAAAACGTTAAGCAGTACAATTACAGCGTCTTGGATTTCACGATGCAGGTATGCACGACTCGCCCGAAGTGCGATCAGTGCCCAGTTGGACCAGCTCTCTGCATCCACGGCCAAAACATCCTCAGCAAAAGTGAAAGAATATGAACCTCTCTGATGCCTTTACCTCAATAGCAATTAAACAGATCGCACAAGTCGATATTCCAAAACGCGGTTCCAACCAGCACGAACTCAACGGTACATCAGAACTCCGCAAGTTTTTCAAGACCGCAGAGCGCCTTAGGAAGTCAATTCACTGGCATTACTTTGCTGATGGTAAAGATATCGTTAGCGAGGATGGAAGTCTCACCTTTTACGACGCCAGAGAAAGGTCTGCTGACCGTACAGGCAGAAGCGAATGGCGTGGTTACTATACGGGAGACTTTCTTAGTGTTGCCCATCCTGGAGATGTGTTGCTCCTGGCAAAGACTCATGACGGTGAGTTGCACGGAATGTTGTTTGAGGCTGCCTCCAATTGGCTTCGATCGATGATGCTTCTTCTAAAGCTTCGTGAAATCACCCCGCTATACCGAGTAATTGACAAGGATGCACTGAAGCAAAGCGAAGTTCGACTCGCAGAACAGCTCATCCTCGATGAGTTGGGTCTCGCCGTACCGATCACGGCAAAACCAAGTGATCAAGATCTAATGTTGAAGACATTTGGAAAGAAGATTCCCAATACCAAAACTCTCGCCAACTTTGCGCGGGACCAAGTTGAAGTTGATCTGGCAGACGCTGACGAGACACTGATCAGGTGGGTTGAACGAGAAACCTCTCTCTTCTTTGCGCTCGAGCGCGTGCTGGTTCAAGAACGAATCGACCGCGGTTTCGCATCGGTTGAAGACTTTCTCGAGTACTCAATTAGTATTCAGCAGAGCAGAAGGTCGCGAATGGGATTAAGTCTACAACATCACCTTAACGCGTTGTTCAAGGCACGAGGTTTGAGATTTGCTGGTCAAGCCAGAACTGAAGGAAAGAATCGTCCCGACTTTTTGTTCCCCGGTGAGACGGAATACCATGATATTAACTTTGATCCAAACTTGCTCATAATGCTAGCCGCGAAATCGACGGTCAAGGAACGTTGGCGTCAAATCTTAGTTGAGGCGGATCGCATTAAAGTGAAACATTTGATCACGCTTGAACCAGGTATCTCAAACCATCAGACGGATGAAATGCGGCATCACTGCGTTCAGTTGGTAATTCCCGCAAACCTTATGGACACATTTGGTCCAAAGCAGGTACCTTGTATCTGGAATATCAAGCAATTCACCGCTCATCTAGAGGCGAACCAGAACCACCGTTAGCATATTCGAAGCGCTACAGTTCTTTAGATCTAGAGCGTATCAGACCATGCCGTTCGAAAGTCTTAGCTTCCGTCACACCGTTCATTTGCCCGATGTTCCGCATCGTTGGTTGCCGCTAATTTACCTATATGATCCGGATTTGCCATTGTTTCCGCTCTATTACTTCCACGTGTTAAGAAACGATCTTCCAACCCAAACCCGGCCCAGACTCACTGATCGCGCGTTTGGTTATGTGGAACACGTCCGCTTGGCGGAACAAGGCATCGATGTAGGCCTCGTGCTCAATAAAGATCTCGAAGGTAACGCAAATTTCAAAACTCCGGTCGAGGAAGAGATCAGGGAGCGCTTTGGTGTCGCAAATCCAGTGACGTTGGCCGATATTGGAAATGTTTTTCAGCCTCCACTTGATGCTGCCAACACGTTATTGGTTGAACTGTGGCACAGAGTGGTGGCGGATGCCTACGGAGATTGCCTGCCCTTTGGGAGACTATGGGATCCTGTTTTAGGACTTGCCCGATTCGTTAGTAGCTTTAACGCACCGGGTGGTCGAAAAAGTGAAATAATACAAACACATTACTTCTCAAAGAGCTTCGGCGTTCCAGTGCACTCTGCAGCAGGCATCCCGCAGAATGAATTTCACCTTTTCCCAACGATTTCGGAACTATGCGATTCAGAGAATCCGTTAAATGATTTTCCAAGGTTTCGAGATCTCACAAACGTAGCTCGAGCGATTGTGCAAGGCCATGGTCGAACGGTGACAATCGCAAACATTTCGATCTCAGGTTTTACAAATCCCGGAAGAGGGTCGTTAAATTATCAACGACTGTTTCAGATATTCCAGAGCGTGCTGTCGTCTCCTTTGCAGCGCGTAGCGATCGACTGCTTCAACGCGTTTGACAAGGGACCGCCTCGTACAATTCTGTTCCTTTTGATGCTTCACGATCTCAGAAATGGCGTGCTCAGACCTGAGACATTTGATTCGGAGACCTGTGGTGCCATTTACGATGATTTGAAGCGAGTTAGCACGTATCAATCAGGAAAAGTAATTCAATTGTACGCTCAGCAGTGCTTTGGAAACATCCATGCTATGCCGGCCGACGTTTGGGTTAACATTTTTCTCAGATGGCCTTTAAAGGTTTTTCCCGAGACAAGGACGCGAAACCCTTTTTCCCAAATATTCAGGCACGCTACGGGCTTAGGAAAAATGGAAAGACTTGTTTGGGTTACTGCTCAAGCTCGAAAGGTCCACTCGTCGGCCGCCGACGATGTTGTGTGGTGTATTAAGAAAGGTGCCCGGGGCATCAAACGTAATAAACCTTGGCAGTTATCTCGTGGAGCAAATCCTTTTGCCTGTAATATTTGTTTAGATGCCGTACGTAATGTTTGCCCCGCTTACGCAGCAATTCGAGGTGAAACCGTTGGATTCAACACTTCTAACGCCAGAGCAGCCTTCAATATCTCCACGAGCAGTGCAAACAATTCAACTCACAATCAGCAGTTTGTCAGATGTTCCGGACAAAGTATCTACACTCCAATCATAGACGAGTTCTCGCCCGACGATGATTCAGAGGGGTTCACGCCTTTTCCAGCACCTTTGCGATTTCACCGCAACCAGATGACGGTCGACGAATTTGTGAATACTTACTAGGGCCGTTCGGTGATTGCGATTAAGCCAAAGGTATTCGAATTTGTTTCACGTGGAGCTTCAATTGAGTTTAGTCGCTTTCACGGCCGGGAAAGCCAAAAGGGCGCAGTTCAAATGAGATCTCCGAATCGATAAATTCTTTGATTAGTCTGTCGTAAAGTTTGGGGACAAGTTTCACTGGAGTAGTGGGATCTTTAGTTTCATCTAGCGGGGAGATGCTAACTGTTAGGGGAGGATCGGTCCATGCTTTTGTGTTGTTGGGTCGAGGAGATTGGGTGAACGTGCTACTACCCAGGGCGACCCCGATCTGCCACGTCGAAGAGAGGAAGATGTTAACATTTCGGTGAGACGATCGAAGTTGTAGGCCCTTGATTCTCAATCCATCACTTTTGGCCTCGCTAGCATTGGTAGAAAGAAACAAGGTATCGACGAATATGAGTCCCGCAAACTTGTCCGCAGTAACGCTCTCTATCTAGCGATCGGATGTCTCCTCACTCTTGAGGTTGGTTCGCAGAGCAGCCAAACACAAGGACGTCAGACGCCGAAGTCACGCCGCAACCGTTAAGCGGGAAGCCAGCTGCGTTGCCGACAACTTGAGGAGCAAGCGCTTCACTCGATGTGGTGACATCGTTGTCTGGGGCGTGCGAAGACCAGTCGGTAATTCTACAACGGTCACGGGAAATGGAACATCGTCGGACTTAAGTGAGTTGATCAGAAAGGTACGGGTGATGAGTCTAGGCTTGGGCCCTCCTTGACAGTCGGGCTACTGCACCGGTACAAATGGCCCACTACCGGACTTGGGCATCGTGATGATGCCAACATCGGTAGAACCTCACAAAGATAAGGACACCTCACGTCCATGGTTCGAGATTTTGACGACAACGAATTTCCTCTCGCTTACCTCATCTCCTTTCGCACTTACGGAACTTGGCTGCATGGTGATGAACGCTGGTCCGTCAATCGCAAACAAAACACGTATGGCACGCCGCGTATCGCACCTAACGCGCGATTGCTGGTTGCGGAGAGTAAGTTATTGAAGCATCCGCCGGTGACACTTGACGCGTACCAGCGACCAGTTGTCGAAAAGGCTATTCGTGAAGTGTGTGAGCATCGAGGGTATAAAGTGCTGGCAATCAACGTTAGGACCAACCATGTGCACACGGTCGTGTCAGCGCAATCGAAGCCTGAGCCGATCCTGCAAGCGTTCCAAGCCTACGCGACAAGGAAACTGCGCGAAGCTGGATTGTTACCTCGCAACGTCAAGCCATGGGCAAGGCATGGAAGTACACCGTATCTGTGGAAGGAGAAACATGTGGAGAGAGCAGTTGACTACGTACTCAACGGACAAGGAGATGACTTGCCTCGCTTTGATGACTAACAAGTAGCCGCGGTGCAGTAGCCCGACTGTCAAGGAGGGCTCGTCATCCATTGCCTCAACAAGCGACACTGGAGCCCTCCTTGACAGTCGGGCTACTGCACCGGGCTTAAGTTGAGTTATAGTGCACTTAGCGGTTGGATTTGCGGCCCCTAGCAAAACCGGTCGTGCCTCATCATTTTTTCTGCCCCGACAAAATCGTACCTCGCTGTCATCTATGAAAATTCTTATTTCGCTCGTACTGTCGTTATTCATAACTTTGCCGACCCTGTTTGCCAGCTCCGCGACAGCAAGCGCGGCACAAGCAAGGGATAACTGGCGCAGCGTTCGCACAAACAATCTCTTTGTGATCGGCAATGCCGACGCCGAAAGCCTGCGACAAGTCGCCGTCTGGTTGGAGTTTTTTCATAGCGCCTTCGCACGTCTGGCATCGCGGTCGACAATCAATTCCTCAGTACCCACCACTGTTATTGTTTTTCGTGACGAAGCCTCGTTTCTACCATTCAAACCACTCTACCAGGGTAAGCCAGCAAATGTTTCCGGTTACTTTCAACCCGGTGAGGATGTGAATTACATCGCCATCTCTCTCGAATCGGGTCAAAGAGATCACTTCAGCACTGTCTTCCACGAGTATGTCCATCTCCACCTCAGAGACAACGTGCCGGGAGCACCGTTGTGGCTCAACGAAGGATTGGCAGAATTCTATAGCTCAATACAATTCGCGGGCTCCGAGGCAACGTTGGGCGCAGCTATACCCGCTTACGTCCAACTTCTGGGCAGGCAAGAGATGTTGCCACTAAAAACGCTGTTCTCAGTTGGTACGAACTCGCCCCACTACAATGAACGAGACAAGTCAGGGATCTTTTATGGGGAGTCGTGGGCGCTGGTCCACTACTTGATTCAAGGTGACGGGGGCAGGCATCAGGAGCAATTCAAACGGTTCTTGCAATTGGTGTCGCGCGGAGATGCCACAGACAAAACATTTGAAGACGCTTTCGGAATGAGCCTGGTCACAGCAGAGCAGAAACTTCGAGAATACGTTCGTCGCGGAGAATTCCAGACGCAACGCCTGACTATGGGCGATAGCGCAAAGGAGTATGCGGCCTACACCGCACAGCAACGCACATCACTTTCTGAAGGTGAAGCAAACTATTACCTCGGCGATTTGCTCCTACACATCAATCGTGACAATGATGCCGAGCGTTACTTTCTGCAGGCCATAACGCTGGAGCCGGGCTTTATTCCTCCCTATGCCTCAATGGGACTCCTCCGGGTAGGCCAGCGACGTTATGAGGAAGCAAAGAAATACTTGCAGAAAGCTGCTACTTCAACGCAGACATATTTGATTCATTATCTCTATGCTTATGTCTTAAGTCGCGAAACAGCCGGGCCAACCGGTCGGGTCACTGGGTATTCGCACGATAGTGTTGTGACTATGCGCGACCAGTTGCTTCGCTCAATCAAACTGTCGCCACAGTTTGCCCCAGCCTATCACCTATTGGCCTTAGTAGAACTGGTTGCGGACGAACAACTCGACGAAGCAGTTGTATTGGCCGAGAAGGCACATCAAATTGAGCCGTCCAGGGCAAGTTATTCAATGTTGCTGGCCCATGTCTATCTGCGGCGGTCCAACACGAATGCGGCCCGACAAATACTGGAGTCACTAACCAGAGACACCGACGCGAAGGTGCGAACGGAGGCACAGACACTGCTCGACAGTCTGAACCAATCAGGCAACCAACGAATGGCAGGAGACTCTTCGGGAAGCGGCAATCGAATCATTCTTAGCGAGACAATGCTTGCCGATCCCGTACAACCTGGCTCGTCGCGTACGATTGTGGGAGGCACAATAACGAGTGGACCAGTCAGGGACGGACAAACAATAGAATCTTCAGGCTCAATGCCGAACGTGGATGAAGTACTCGTTCGGTATGTTGAAGCTCTTGGTGGTGCAGACGCGATCAAAGCGGTAACCAGTCGTATGATCAAGGGTTCTTTGGATGTGGTTGGTGTCAGCCGAAATGGCAGTTTTGAGATCTACGGTCTGGCTCCGAGTAAGACTTTAACGGTGATGCAGGCACACGGGATGGGCACAACAAAAGTAGGCTTTAACGGCCTGAGCGGATGGATTCAGACGGCCAGCGGATTTCGACCAGTCAAAGGGTTAGAGCTGGGTGCGTTGCAACGTGACTCTGACTTTTACGAACCAATTAGACTCAAGAATAACTTTGCAAAAATCAATTTACTGGGAACGAGCAAGATTGGGTATCGCGAAGTTTATGTGCTCGAGTTGCAACCAACTTCAGGAGCGAATGAGAGACTTTACCTTGACGCCGAAACGTATCTCCCAGTTCGTCTAAACGCGGTTCGCACGAATGGACTCCAAACAGCTACCGTGGAAGTGTATCTTGATGATTGGCAGTCGGTGGATGGTATCAAGTTTCCGTTCAGCATCACCCAGATCTTTCCCGGAATGACTTTGGTCTTTAGGACTACAGAGATTCGGCACGGCGCTGCTTTAGATGTAAAGCTGTTTGAGGCCTCGACAAAATGATCTTATCCTACGCAACTCCTTCAGAGTTGCGATTATTCAACGACGCTTGGCTGATCCCAGGGTAGCCAAGGCGCAACCCTGGGCTGAGGTTAGCCAACACCTTCGGTGTAAATCAATACGCCAACACCTTCGGTGTAAATCAATACGCAAACAAATCTCCGCGCCGAAGGCGCAAGGCTTAAATTGTGGTTGCGGCTATTAACATGTCGCTCCTCCAGAGCGCGGAGGAAGACTTTGACGTGAAGCCGAGAATTATCGTTTCAAGTCTGAGGTCCAATTAACTACAACGGTCACGGGAACTGAAGCATCGTCGGATTTGAGTGAGTTGATGAGAAAGCGTTGGCCATCGCCGGAACATTCGTAGAGGTTTCTCGGTCCAACATATCCGAGACTACTGGTCGGAAAAAGCAGTTTAGGCACCCCTGCCTCCAACGTGCCCTTACCCAAATTCACATCCACAGCCATCAGCTTTCGGTCGGGGGCCATGTAGAACAGTTCTTTTCCGTCGCGTCGCCAACGCGGCTGCATCCCACCGTTTGTTGAGATCTGCCATTTAGCTCCCGTCGCGGGGAAAGGCTGCACATAAACTTCATAAGGTCCGGCATCGTCAGAATAATAAGCTATGAAATGGCCGTCGGGCGAAAATTTGGGACCATCCTCATTGAAAGGTGTTTGCAGAAAGGAAATCGGTTTTCTATCTCCGAACATAGGCAGCACCCATAAATCCAATTTTGTCTGCGGATTGAAACTCATGAATGCTACATACTGCCCATCTTTGGACCAATCACTGGGCCATTTTCTTTCATCAGTCTTGAGAATCTCTTCCTCGTTAGAAGCTCCACTCGTAGGCTTCTCAAAGAAATTGCCAATGCCGCCTCGGTCAGAGACAAAAAGGATATTCGCACCATCAGGAGACCAAATCGGAAGAAAATCTTCGGCACCATTGAAAGTAAAGCGCGTGGAAGTTGTCCGCGCCGCATCAATGATCCAAATGTCGCGAGTACCGGTTTGCGGGTCCCAGGTCGCCACCGCAACGCGCTTTTCGTCAGGGGAGAGGGAGATATTGCTGGCGGAGCTTAACGCCCCCACCAAACTCAATAACTTGCCGCTACGATCAAACCAGGTAAGCTGGCTTCGTGCACTGGCGTTGAGGCACACGAGAACGCCATCGTCGGAAACTGAATAACTGCTGGAGCCTATCGGGTTAACCTGTACCTGTTCGACCAGTGGTTGCGGCTCACCCGAAAGTTGAAGAGTTGTGGCATCGAATCGCTGTGCCATTAAAGTAGTTTCGCGCACGAAGAGCAGGTAACCCGGTGGCGCATACACCGCGTTTGTGGTTGAGCCGAATAACCGCCTCGTTTCACTTGAATCCAGGGCCCCGATGTAGACTCCTGAATATTCGGTACGAGCGGAATTTGCGGCATACAAGTAATGTTTGCCGTCCGGCAGAAAGTATGGCAAACGATGCCAGGTTTCCTGGCGCGACCGATCGAGTTTTGTTATCAGAGTTGGTACTCCGCCGGCGGCTGAAACGCGAAACAGTCCCTCTGCACCGATAGCCGAATAGATAATTATCCCGTCTCGATTCCATGTGCCGCCCCGGCCCTCTGTTGAGTCACAAATGGTCTGAGCAGCGCCAGCTGCGATATCAATTCTTTTCAGCTTTCCTGAAGAAAAGAATCCGATCGAACGACTATCGGCAGACCAGAATGCGGATCCGGCGCCCTCGGTACCGGGAAGCATCTGCGCTGCCAGCGAATTAAGCGGACGTATCCACAATGCGACTTTTCCTGTCGAGTCTGCAATACGCATGACTAGTCGTTGACCATCAGGAGAAATCAATGCAGTGCCGAGGATATTCGACTGGTCTGGTGGAAAGATCAGAAAGCGCATGGCGTGCACTTCACCTGGTGCTCCGCGGCGCAAATAAAGAATGGTTGAAACCAACCCCGCCAATAACAAGATACCTGTCAGCGTGAGCCAAGCCACTCGCTCCCCGCGTCTGTGCCAAAAACGTGTTGCGGGCGGTGAAGTCGACAATACTTGAGTTGAGGTGCCCGAGAGGGACTGCAGGTCAAAAGCTAAATCACGAGCTGACTGGAAACGTTCTTCGGGATTCTTTTCCAGACAATGATGCAAGACGCGCTCGAGTGCTGGTGCAACAGTTCTGTTTGTCCCCGAAAGATCCGGTGGCTCTTCTTTCAAAATCGCGCTCATCGTTTCAGCGGCAGAACCGCCATGAAATGCACGCTTACCAGAAAGCATCTCGTAAAGGATCGCGCCAAAGGCGAAGATGTCAGAACGATGGTCAACTACCTGGCCTCGCACTTGCTCGGGCGACATATAACCAACCGTTCCCATCACCGTACCTGGGTCGGTGTCAATTCGACGAGTGGGAACGTCCGTTAGTATCTGCCCGCTTTCGGTTTGCGCGAGCTTGGCAAGACCAAAGTCCAGAATCTTGAGGCGGCCGTCTTTTGTAATGAATAGGTTTTCCGGTTTGAGGTCTCGATGAACAATGCCTTTTTCATGTGCGGCGGCGAGACCATGTGCAAGCTGTTGGCTGTAGTCGATTGCTTTACGTTGCGGCAATGCGACGCCACCCATTCGCTGACGAAGTGTCTCACCTTCCAATAATTCTGAAACTACATACGGTGAACTGTCGTCAGTCCCGACATCGTAGATAACTAAGATATTCGGGTGATTAAGAGCACTGGCGGCACATGCCTCCTGACGGAAACGACTCAATCTGGTTTTGTCATCTGCGAAAGAACCAGGAAGAACTTTCAGCGCGACATCGCGACCAAGCCGCGTATCGCGCGCACGATACACTTCGCCCATCCCGCCGGCGCCTAAGGGACTGACGATTTCGTACGGACCGCGTCGGCTACCCGGAGCAAGGTTCATGATTTGATAAGGGGGCATACTAGAAGTGAGCTGAGACGGGCAGGATTTTAGCCCCATTCCTCACGGCGCGCCAGAGTTGTGCGCGTGAGTTTGCCGGGGATTGGCGGCGTAACTTGGTGGTCCTAAGGAGCAAACCAGGTGGGGTTATCCACAGATTACACCGATTACTCAGATTTCGATTTCGGAACGTGAAGAAGCATTCGACACATCGCCAGAATTAATCTGTATCGACGGGCGAGACACAGAGGTAGTGGAGGGTAGAACCTTAAACTCAGTCACTACCTCTGCTCGGGAATTTCCTTGACGCCAGGGTTTATTGCTTGGGCGGCGTTGCAACTGGGGCCGTGGGTTTCTTTGCTGCTTTCTTAACAGGCGGACTCTTTAATTCGACGAGAATCACCTCAAATGCTTGGTCCCCAGTATTCTCCGGTAGATGAAGTCCTGCCGGTGTAAAACGTGTTTCCCCTGCTTTGTTAGTGGTCTGCTCAGGGGCGCCTTTGGGAAACGTAAAGGTAGTACTGCCGTCAGTCATGAAGACAGCGACCGCGTTTGGGTGACGATGCATTATGGACTTTTCGTGTGGGCCATACTTAATACGCAGCACGCGCACCTGGGCGTTTTCGAACTCCACCGTGTAATGCTTTGGATCAACTTTCACGGGATCCTGGGCCATGACGGCTGATGCGAGGGCGATGGTGAAGAGAACTGTGGCGAATACTTTGTTCATTTGTGTGCGAGCTCCTTGGGAGTGTAATGATGCGAGAGCTGCGTGGTTCTATCCCAGAAGCGGTCAGGAGTCAAGATTCCCCATGAGTCATCCACAGATTGCGCCGATTACATAGATTGAAACTCTTTAGTAGGTCCATCCGAAACAACCCTACAAGCTCTTCTGTCGGAGCGCGTACGTCTCGTGCGCTAACGTTCCAAAGAGACTTCTTAACTCAGTGATGCATCTAGCGTAAGTTAGCGCACGAGGACGTACGCGCTCCGACAGAAGAGCTTGAATGGAGATCGCGGAGTTGCGACTAAAGGGTGTCGCCTAGTTTCTCTTCGGACCGCCCACATCAGCGGTACTCTGCCATGACGTTCCGTCAGAGTAATCCAATCTAAGTATCACCACTCGTTCAGTGAAGAGTGCCTGGTTGAGTTTACTCGGCAACTTAGAGTTGGCCGCGGCGCCAGTGGTCTTCGTGATCGAGTCGTTCACTGTCTTGTCTTTACCGGGCGATATATTCGTCTTAGTCACAAATAAGTAAGCCAACCCTTCACGCGCCGCGTCTTTAGGGTCGAAAAAGTATGCCCATTTGATACTAACGATCGTCTTGTCACCGGTATTTCTCACCGAAATAGTGAATTTGTAAGACATGACATCGCGAGTGTTTTCCGTTGCAGTCCGAGGCGAAGTCGCGGTTATGCCTGAGGGATTTAGTATCTCGCCAGGGCCAGGTTCACCTTTCGCATTCGGGTCTGCGAACACGCGCGTGCCGGTCGAACTCACTGGTGAGGTAGTAACAGCAATAGGCGCCGATGACGGAGCAATGAGTACTTTTTCAGGACCTTCTGTCCAACTAAATTTTGTGATCTCGACGTCGGAGGGAGTCTCGTGGAGAGAACGAGAAACGACGCGCTGCTTGATTTGACTGGCGGCTAACTTGAATTGAGACTCAAGTGCACTGTCAAGTTCAAAACACTTCTTGAAGTCTTGTTCCGCTTCCGTCGCCTCGCCCAGCATCAGTTTGATCAGACCTCTATCGCCATATGCCTTTGCGTATTTTGGCGCGATCTCGACGGCCTTATTAAGATCAACAATTGCTCGATTAAGTTCGCCCTGTTTGGCTAAGAGGCTCCCTCGATCATCCAGAAATCGCGGATCAGGTTTAATAGCAATGGCTTTACTTAAATCATCGATCGCTTGAGTGGAATTACCTTTTCGATAATGGGCCATGCCGCGGAAGTAGTAACAAAACTCCTGGTCACGGCCGTTCATTTCAATCACCTTTGTGAAGTCGGCGATCGCACCATCAAGATCACTCTTTTCAAAGCGGGTAATGCCTCTCTGTGTGTATTCGTCTGCTGAAGTCAATTCTTGTGCATGCGCAACGGAAGGCAGGATAAAGAGTGAGATTAAGAGGATTGAGAAGTAACGCATATTGTCCTCCTTTGTGCTTGAATGTTTTCAACAGAATACGCCGGTTGATCGACTTAAGACAGAGGCGGAGATCTAAAGACGTAACAGCAGTACTAGTGCGAATAGAATTGCTTTCCTTCCGCGCTAAAGAAAAACCACAATGCGTAGACGCCAAGGAATGTACCCAAGGGCATGATCGTCAACACGATGATTGCTGCGATTGTTCCCCACACACGAGCACTTGGTCTACGTTTGAGAGTCTTCCAGCTCGCCAGGGCGGTTGGTAAAACAAAAATGGCTGCCAACGCGCAATAAAAAATCACCGAGAAAACTCCGCCGGCAATGCCAATCCCAGCCTGAGTGTTGTCGCCAGATTCGTTGGCAGCCGTGATCCCCAAAGCTACAAACACTCCAAGGCTCACCAGCATCAACAATAGAAAAGTAAATAGGAATATACCGGCAAAAAGTCCAAAACCGAGTGCGATGATTTTGTTGTGATCCTGAGCTTTCATTATCCCAAACGCGGCGTTCCTTTATGTGTATAAAGATGGTAACTCTTTAGTAGGTCCATAGGAAACACCCTTCAAGCTTTTCTGTCGGAGCGCGTACGTCCTCGTGCGCTAACTTACGTTAGAGACATCATTGAGTTAAGAAGTCTCTTTGGAGCCGTTAGCGCACGAGGACGTACGCGCTCCGACAGAAGAGCTTGAAGGGAAAACACCTAGAAGCTACTAAAGGGTGTCTACGATGGAAGTGTTTGCCGGTTGCTGATGACTGAAACTAATGAGCATGAGGCCTAACAGGTAGAGTCCCAGTGTGAAGAAGGAGATGTAGCCAGTGGCGGGCGCAAACTGAGGGGAGTCGAGGGCGCCCAGGGTTACGCTCGAGACGAGAGCTCCCGTGAGACTCTTGAGCCAGCTGCCGTCGGATGAATAAAGGCTCGCGAGCAGCAGATGCTTTAGAAGGAAGGCGGTGCCGAAGAGTACGACGAGACTGCGTAACAAACGACGCGCGTCGAATGATGAAAACTGATTGTTCCAAAGCGTCCATAGAAAAAAGAACGAGAAGAGCCAGTGTAACAGTCCACGCTCCGGGAGCACCGAGTTGAAAGCCTGCGCGCATGCGAAAAATAATGTGAGCAACATCCAGATATGAGCCACGTTCGTCAGCGGTGGATTGGCGCTCGTTATTAACGATCGAATCTCGATTAAGCCGCCGCGAACAAACAGTAGCAATAGAAGAACAGCAAGAACGAGTGTAACGAGGGAAGGCGGCAAAAATATGAACGCGCGATCGTCGCCACTAACACGTAACCCTCCAAGCAATATCACCGTCAGGAAAAGGAACGGCAACACGACATATGTGACGAGCGCATGGTTTCTCAATTTGTTGGTTGCTATCACGAGCTCGTCGCTCATCACTTTCTCGTCCTCAGTACCTTCAGCGGATTCACATCTCCCCAGGTTCGCTCCGTGCCCTGTTCCAACTCCGCTTTTAACTCGGCGGCTGAATGCATCTGCAGATTCTCATCAGCTACAGTGAGTGGGCCAGGCGACAATGCAATGGCACGGTTGATAGCCTCGAGACCCTGTTTGAATAAGACCTGGTCGTAATAAACTCGGCCCCAGCCTTCACGATAAAAGGAGTAGGCAATATAGAACTGTGTCTTGGGATCGCTTTGGGCTGAGTCAGCACGCTGCCACTCGTCACGCGCAGCGCGGAACTGCTCGCGACGAAAAAGTGTTAACGCAGCATTGAACTTCTCCTGGTCTACCTGATAAGTACCGGCCGCAACCTGAGCTCCAGTTGCTACTTCCTTGAAGCTACGGGGTTCAGTCGCATATATCCAGATAATCGCCGTTGCATAAACCGCGGAAAGTACCAGCCCAATGATTTGAATCGACCTCTGCTGCATTTATTGATCTGCTTAAAGAGTACACACAGATTACACCGACACCACGGATTTCAAAACGACATTGTTTAAAGCCGGACGTGATCGAGTATTTTTCAGATTACTGAGAGCGAAGAACGATTATCTCAGCGGCGCATTTGCACAAAAGTCTTTTGCCGGGCGGCTTGGCCGCATTCCTTGCGGTAAGCCTATGGCTTACCGAAGCTGAAGATAAAAGTTCAGGCTCCGCCTTTTCTGAAAGGAAACAGGCGTAGCCTTTCGCAACCAGGCTTTATCGGAAAGCCAGAGGGTTTCCGCAAGGAACGCGGCAAGCCGCCCCTTTTTTTGCAAGGTCCCTCAACGGTTTGGTGGTACTGGAATCTTAGCGAGCTCGGCTTCGATCGCCTGCAGTTTTGCAGGGTTCAATTGATCAGGAATGAAGTGCGCAAGCTGTCGCACACTCTGTTGAAGCACGGGCGGGGGTAGGCCCTTAATAAACTCTTCACCAAGATGTTTCGTCACAATTGCCTTTGCAGCCGGATTGGACAACAGTTCGCCGATAGCTAAATCCACTGAGAATGGTGCGTTAGGTTTGCGAGGACCGGGCAGTGCCCTCTGCTTTTCAAATTCTGCAACCACAGCGGGATCGGGCGTCAGTAATCCGCGCGCGCGCAGCCAGGCTTCTAGCAGGGTGGGCCATAGATCAAGTTGCGCGTCTCCCAATCCAAGTCCACTTCCGTGTTTACCTTTCCCGAAGATGTGCATCTCGACTGGCACATTAGCTGTGTGGAGTGCGCGGTATAACGTGACACTGGCATCGACCGGGACTAACTCATCGTCAGTTGTGTGGTAAATAAACGCTGGCGGAGTCTGAGCGCTGACGTGTAGGTCGGGCGAGTACTCAGCGAACTGCTTACACTTTTCTGCGTTTGCATTCATCACGGCGCAATATGGTGCGACACCTTTCTCATCGGCCTTCATCGCATTGGCCCATGGATACCCGAGAATCTGGAAGTCGGGTCGACTACTAACTCGTTCCACCGGATCTGACGAGCCCTGCTGACCATCTTCGAACATCGTGCTAGCCATCGCCGCGAGATGACCTCCGGCAGAGAACCCCATCATACCGATACGGTCTGAAGCGATTCCAAACTCCTTGGCACGCGAACGAACAAGCCTGATCGCACGACGTGCGTCAGTTAATGGAACGGGATACTGATAGTTGCGACCAAGCCGGTATCTAAGAACAAAAGCAGTGACGCCCCGCGAAGTAAACCAATCGGCAACTTGCCGCCCTTCAAGATTCGCAGCTAGCCCCAGGTAAGCTCCACCCGGCGCGACGATCACGGAGGTACCGTTTCCGGTTCCGGCATGCGGACGAAACATGGTGATTGTCGGGACGTCTTCGGGAGCTTTGCCTAGAGCTCCAGGTGCACCGCTTTCCCATAAAGGGAACGTGACAATTCCCAGGAAACTATCTGATTGGGCCAATGCGCCCGCAGACACAACTAGTAAGATCAGCAGCGTTGCGCAGGTGGTCCCGATGTTGTGTCGTTTACTTGTGGTTGATGTTGGATTCAAATGCATAGGATTTAGGATCCGGGTTGCGGTGCGGTGATGTGGACCGACAACGGTGTAGTTGAAGTAAAAACCAACCATTTTGAATAGCAGAATCGTCGGCCGGAGCCGGTCTGGGAAGCTTGCTCACACTCCCTTCAGCGAAGACCAATACGGAACTTGTGTAGTTTCATTTCAACCCTCCTTTATGAATAGCGAAAGAAAATGGTACAGGACACCTGTAATTCCGTCGGGTTTACGTTAATAACTTGATACTGGCACAGCGTCTGAATCGTGACAAGGTGTCTCGATTGAGGTAGTGCCCTGATTAATTTCTGTGTGGAACCTCATGTTCTGTGTCCTTTGTGGTTATCGATTTCCAACAGAACACCACAGAGCCACAGAGAAGAAACTGAAATTCACTCCGCAGGAGTGAAATGTCTATAGCGCGCTGGTGGTGAAGCCTCCGGCGCGGTTGGGCGGGCCGGGAATCGAGTTGAGTGTTTAAAGGGCCAGTTACGTCCCGTCCCGGCCCGCCCAACCGCGCCTGGTTCAGGGGAGTTGGCTGGCTATAAACATGTCACTGCTAACGGAGTGAAAATCGTATCGTTCATCCTAAGACAAACTAAGTCTCCGTCTTTCAACTAGGTCCATCCAGCACCTAAGAATGGAGTTTCTCAGAAGACGCGGGCGCAGGGTTACGCGGAGTGTTGACCGAAGAGAGCTAATTCTTTAGACCGCTGGGCCAGTTGATGAGAACTGTGATGGGAGTTTGATTTGACTCTTCGATATTCGAGTTGACCAGGAAGCGCTGACCGTCACCTGAAACGGCGTAACGGTTTGGACTGTCGTACCCCGTGACTTTCGCCAAAAACAACGACGTTGGTTGTCCAGCCTGCAGCGCTGGTCCAAGTGTCAACGGCACAGCCATCAACTGTCGATCACTTGCCATATAAAAAATTTCGCGACCATCCTTGCGCCAGTAAGGTTGTGCGCCACCCCCAGTTGAGATCTGGACCTGTTGGTCCGACTCGGGAAAACGCCGAACATATATTTCACTTCTCCCCGACTCGTTCGATGTGTACGCATACCATTTCCCATCGGGAGAGAAATGAGCCTGCCTTTCATTAAAAGCAGTATTCAACAGCGGATAAGGCTTGCGATCGCCGTACAGAGGCAAAACCCAAACATCACCATTGCTCTGCGCGTTAACAACGTCCAGCAGCACGTGCCTTCCATCAGGTGACCAATCAGTACCCTCTTTCGAAATAGGAGCTTGATTAACAAGTTCCTCTTGACCAGCGCCGCTGGTCGATTTCTTGAAAATATCGAACTGGCCGTTGATGTACATACTGAAAGCCAGTGTTCCTCCATCTGGTGACCAGATGGGATCATCTTCACCGGAACTATTGAAGGTAAAACGAGAGGGAAGACTGCGAGCTAGATCAATCATCCAGATGTCACTGCTCTCACCATCGAGTCGTTGGACGGCAAGACGTTTTTCATCCGGCGACAGCACTAGGTCGTTGTACAGTCCTGGTGGACAGGCCACCGCGAGTTGCTTTCCCGCTCGATCGAACCATGCCAATTGCCGGCCGAAACTGTTACCACTCCAGAAGGCTAGTACCCCATTTTCCGAGACAGAAAAATTCGACAAGCTGAAGTTCGCTGTGAACGTTACCTGGTTAGAAACAGGAAGAGGTTCGCCCGAGACTTCCAAACTTGTAGCATTGAAAGCTTGGGCGTAGAGGTTTACGTCGCGTGCGAACAATAAGAATCCAGGAGGTGCATATTCTGCGTTTGAATCGGTCTTTACCAGGAACTTTCGACTAGCCCCATCGATTGATCCTACAAAGATCTCGCTCTCATCCTGGGATCCGGTCCAACTCTGATAGAGAAAGTGTTTTCCATCAGGCAGAAAGTAGGGCCAGAATTGAGAGGACTCTTTGCGGGATGCGTCCAGGGGCATTACGGCGGACGGAGCACCACCATTGGCTGAAACGCGCTGTAGTGGCTGGTTCTCAATCGCAAATAAGATGACGCCGTCCCGATTCCATGAACCGCCTCCGGCACTATTTGCCTCGCATAAGACTTGGGAGTTGCCGCCAGCTATCTCAATTCTCCTTAGCCGATTGGCGGCGAAAAAACCTAATTGCCGGCTGTCTGGCGACCAGAAGGGAAAGAGCGCTTCCTCGGTATCATTCAATGCCACTGTCTCGAGCGAGTTAATTTGACGCAAGTAGATCTTCCGTTTTCCCTCTGACGTACCGACAAACGCGATGGTGTTTCCGTCGGGCGATATTGTCGGGCTCGAAATGTCGGAAACCTTATCGGGCAGGGCTAACACAAACCGCATTGGCTTTTCTACCGGTTCGCTGCGACGAAAATAGAAAAGCCCACCCACCAGCAGTGCTAACAGACTCACTCCAGCGATGGCCCAGGCAATCAGTTCGCGGCGACTCTTTCGTGGCGGAAGCACGCCATGGACCAGCGTCGTAGTTGAATCAGACATACGACCGGAGCCGGATAATGCCTCAATGGCAAAACCAAGATCATTCGCTGAGTGGAACCGTTCTTCCGGATTCTTTTCGAGACAGTGATTCACCACGCGTTCAAGGGCTGGTGCGACATTCTTATTGGTGGTTGAAAGTTCGGGTGGATCCTCACGAAGGATTGCGCTCATCGTGTCGGCTGTCGACTCGCCACGAAACGCTCTCTTGCCGGAAAGCATCTCGTAGAGAATCGCGCCGAACGAGAAGATGTCTGAGCGATGATCGGCAGGGCGACCGCGCAACTGCTCCGGCGACATGTATCCGATCGTTCCCATCACAACTCCGGGATCGGTGTTCACTCGGCGTGTTGGCACTTCTGTTTGTGAAGGGGACGAATCGCCACTTCCCAGTAACTTAGCCAGACCGAAGTCGAGAATCTTTACCCGGCCGTCCTTTGTGATGAAAAGATTCTCAGGTTTTAGATCTCGATGAACGATCCCTTTGTCATGAGCGGCAGCCAAGCCATGGGCCATCTGTAACGCGAAGTCGAGCGCTTTTCGATAGGGAAGGGAACCACCGGCCATTCGTTCGCGGAGTGTTTCTCCTTCTAGTAATTCGGAAACGATGTAAGGCGCGCCTTCATGTGTACCGATGTGATAAATGACGAGGATGTTTGGATGGTTGAGTGCGCCAGCGGCCTGGGCTTCCTGTTCAAAGCGACGCAGTCGATCTTCGTCGGCAGAGAAACCTTTCGGCAGAACTTTGATGGCAACTTCGCGTCCAAGCTGCTGGTCGCGGGCACGCCAAACCTCACCCATCCCGCCTTCGCCGAGCTTCGAAACTACACTGTAGTTACCGATTGTCGTGTCAGGAGAAATCGAATCACTCACGGTCGTGGTCCAAGGCAGACTTGTTCTTCGGATTTGAGAACTAAGTTATGTTTTAGATGGAAAAGCTTGAGAACTCGACGTCGCGAACTTCACCAGAAACCGGGATCTGAAGAAGACTGAATGTGATTCTAACCCCTTTCGGAACAGTCCGCTAGCCTTTTGAAAGTGAAGCTCGAGACAGTAGCCCGACTGTCAAGGACGGCTTCGGCATCGATGGTCGCACCCTCTCCCGGTCGGGCTACTGCCCTGGCGACGAAAGCTCTGTCAGAAGTTGCAGGGTGAATCCAGCGCCGGGACTTTGGGTGGAACGGTGTCGCGGAATTTGATTGATTTTTGTCGCATGGCGGCGACTGCGGATTCAACCTCTTGAGGTGTTAGAGCTGAGTTCGCTTGAAAGAATACCCAATCGATGTCTTCCTGATACTTGCGCATTTCAGTCGCTTTCACCGCTCCATCACGGATAAACCAGAGATTGAAATTGATCGACATCGTATCCTCTGGATAGTAGTCGCCACCGTGCTCGACAAATAACTGACCATCGACAAAATATCGAACCTTTTTATCCATCACTTGCGTGACAAGCGTGTGCCAACCAGCCTGACTACCTGAGGTAGTTTTAAAAACATTATCCTTCTTCCAGTTTGGTTCCGGACTAAAAGTCTCCCAGGTCGTCGAATAGAGTGTTGGTCCATCGATGCCCCAACCGCCGTTAGGCAGATATTCAAAATCCAACTCGCTGTAGTCAGGATCCATTGGAGCCTTTAAAGGACTAATTGTGTAAAAGCTTTGCACAATCTGATCACCATCCGGTCCCGAAACCGAATTGTCGGTGAAACGAACACGGGCTGCGTAGGTACCTTCCAGATATTTGCGTTGATGACAGATTTGACTTTGTGTCGTGTTCGCGCCAGTACCGTCAGTCGAAGAAGTCATACGCAGGATCTGATTTTTAGATTGGTTCGGATCCTTCAGGATTGAGACTCCGTTCTCAGACCAGGTCGCTCCGGGTACTCCCGGCCAGCCGGGTGCGGTTCGTATGATCCAACCGTTCTTCTTTAGTTGTTGATTATTCGAATAGCTAAAGTCGTCGAAAAGGAGTTGGACGGCTGGGGTGTTAGTCGTGGACTGGAAAGTGAAGAGTAACGCTCCCAAGGTTAATGTGGGTAATATTTTAGTCATGTCGGACCAAGTGTACTCGCAGATTATACAGATCTCACAGAGCGGCAGAGCCGCAACCAAAACGAACGACAGTAAACAGAATCCAACACCGAAGGTGTTCGCAAATTCCAGCCCAGGGTTGAGCTTTGGCAACCCTGGGACAAGGAAGTTACTTTTACCCTTGTGCGGAGACGGCATATACGACATTCGCCTCTAGCGAATGCACGCCATTAGTTCGAATGAAATCAAGATTCTCTCTCCGGACTTGCTCGCTCTCATCAGCTTCCAGTAGATCGACTGTCCCGCGATAACCAGTGCCGAGCACCATGGACCACCAATCTTCCGGAGAATCGAGAGGATGAGTTCCAGGCTCCGCAACAATCTCAACATCCTGAATGCCTGCGGAGGAGAACACCGAACCCAGTGCCTCCGGCTCTACGATTCGATCCCAGGGATTGAAGCTTTTGTGGAGCTCCGGTCTTACAGAGCGAATGGAGTCCCAGAATGCAGTGCTCACGGGCTCGAGGAACCGCGGCCCCCAGGTAGTGATTGCAAGCTTGCCGCCAGGGCGAACGAGTCTCCACAGCTCGCTTACAGCTGCTGTCATGTCCGGTACGAAGAAAATACCGAATACACAAACAACTGCATCGAAGCTAGCTGAGGGAAGTCCTAATTCGAGGAAGTCGGCGGGGCGAAATTCGACGTTGTTAAGACCTTGTTGCTTTGCTTTACGGCGTGCCAGTTCGAGCAAATTCTCTGCGAGGTCCACACCGAGAACGAGGCCGGTTGGTCCAATTGTCTCAGCAGCCGGCAGCGCCGAAGCACCGCTGCCACAACAAACATCAAGGACACTTGCGCCGGTCCTCAAGTCGAGACGATCCACTGTTCGACGTCCGAAGCGTTCCCAGAACGAATTTGCTGAGCTGTCAAAATGATCCGACGCGGCGTTGTAGGTGTTTGTCGCTTTCTTCTTTGCTTCTTCAGGTGTTCCCATGCACGACCTCTAGGAAATGCTATCCACAGATGACGCCGAATGACGGGACCAGTTCAGGGTCGGGACGTGAGACGTAAGGGAGCATTTGGATTTGCTCGACATGGATCGACTGGTCGATCAGCCTTACGCGGTACCTCTGTACGCTCGTCAAGCTTCAGTAGTCCGCATTCGGTTTCGCTAACCCGCAGCGTCAGATTCTGTAGTTGTTCGCGGACCAAAATAAGTTCATTGTCGCGGACGTTCCCGGTTTGAGCGGAAGGGCGTTGGGAGAGGCTCGCTTGCTCGAGACGATTGATGTGCGATTCCATTGTATAAAGACGTCGCTCTATTTGGGTGATCCTGGTATCCAACATTCGGACGTCTTGTGGTGGTGCACTATTACCATTGACGGTAGCAACAACGATTACAACTGCGCACAGAGCAACTATGATTCCGACAAAATCCGAGACACGCATTTCTAACTCCCTCACTTTCTTGCTCACGAAGGTTTGAGTTCGATTTTACGTCATAGCTCGGCCGCAAGTGCAAGTCGCTTCTCAGCGGAGCATTGGCGCCGGCACTATGTCTAGAACTGAGGCAAAAGATATGATGAAAAGGCTTTGTCCCTCATAGATCTCATCCAACCTCTCATTCTCCCCAGCCTTTAGGTTGGGGTTCAAGTCGCGTTCTCACTGATGCCGCGGAACCGCAACCTAAAGGTTGGGGAGAATGAGACGCTATCTACCCGGCCTCATCACCGCTTTTTGAAATGCTTCAGTCTCCTCCGTTCTACTTTTGAGAAGTCTGTGTACCCCTCTCGTACACGGATTTCATTGTTCGATTGTTCTCGGTTATCGGGTTTCAATTCTCCCGTCAAGTTTGCAAGGCAGTTGCCAATGAATTCCGTTTGATGCTGAGTATTACGGACACGAATACTTCGGCATTCATCGTGCAATGGTTTCGCTATCAGGCAAATCTTTGAGAGGAATCAAGACACCATGAAGAACGATCAATTGCATGAGCTACTTTATGAGGCTCTCGAGACAGAACTCGGCGGCGTTCAGGTTTACACAACAGCGCTCCAATGTGTGGTCAACGACGACCTAAAAGAGGAGTGGGAGGAATACCTCGAGCAGACAAAAAACCATGTCGTAATAGTGGAAGGCATATTTGAAAGGCTCCGCCTTGATCCGAATATAGAGACTCCTGGTCGTGGCGTCGTGCGTCACATCGGGGAGTCTCTAGTTAAGGCAATGGAAATGGCTCTCGAAGCAGGTGACAAAGCAGCCGCTCAGTTAGTGGCTTGCGAGGCCGTTGTCCTGGCGGAAACAAAAGACCACCTCAACTGGCACCTGATCGGCGAGGCCGCGAAGAAGGCTTCTGGTGACGTTGCGAAGGCGCTCAAGGAAGCGCACGAAGAAGTGGAAGACGAAGAAGATGAACATCTCTATCATACGACTGGCTGGTGTAGAGAGTTGTGGATCGACTCGTTGGGAATGAAGGCAGTATTGCCACCACCAGAGGAAGTTAAAGAAGTTAAGACCGCGATTGGGGCGGCGCGTGCTGCCCAGGGGCGGAAAGGTATGATGTAACCGTTGCATGCAGAAGCCCACGCGGATCAAGCATCTTCTCTGCTTGATCCGCCCGGGCTTGTGACTCACTTATTAGCTAACCTTGCTATTCTGGCGTCGTTAGGATCTGGACTAAGTCCTCGTTATCGTCCTTAGAAGTGTGGTAGCCGCTTGCCGCTTCGTCCAGTCGGAGACAACGTTTGATTAGGACAGATCCGTCAATCTTTCCGTCCTGGATCAGCTTCAACAAAGGTCGAAGATATTTGTGAGTATTAGGTTGGACCACCCGTCTCTCGTCTGACATGTCGCGTCCCCCTTGCTCGAAACCGTCTGTCGTTAATTCGTCGGGTTGGATACGAGCAACTGTAATGCCGCACCTACAACATGAATGGCACCATCATTGCCCTGATTATCAGGGCCAGCTAATTGAAGTGAGAAAAGCTGATCGACGTTTCGATTGATGACAAAAGACGCTGGCGCCGTATCAGCATCGAACAGCGTTGTAGAGCGGAGTATTAAAACGAGAAAAGAGTTGCGTAACTCCTTTACCAGACTTTAGAGAACCATAGGAGGATTAAGATGGGGATTATTCTTTTGGTGATACTTGTTTTGTTGTTGATTGGTGCCGTGCCTTCATGGCCCTATAGCAGGAACTGGGGATATTGGCCCAGCGGCGGTGTTGGAACGATTCTCGTAATAGTTCTGATACTCTTGCTACTCGGCAGAATCTGAGTTGGAACCCAACAGACTAATGAATACGACCGTAGGCACCTCAAAGAGGATTGCTTACGGTCGCGTTCTTTTGAGCCTAAACTTAACGATACACACCTCGCATGAAGTGATATAAATGCAAAAGTGGCTTCTTTCAAAGGTATGAACAGGTCAAAATCAAAACCCAGCTACGCTATCAAGAAGAGTGTCACAGGACTCGGACTCTTCGCGCTCGAAACGATTCCCAAGGGCACACGTATCATCGAGTACTTTGGACCACTGATAGCAAATGAGGAGGTTGATAAGCGGCAAGGTAAATATTTCTTTGGGGTCAACGGCAAATGGTCGGTGGATGGAAGTCCTCGCGACAACATCGCACGCTACATTAACCACTCATGTAAACCAAACGCGGAAGCGATAATAACCTCGCACAGGCGAATATGGATCTGGTCTCGAAAGATCATCAGACCGGGCGAAGAAATTAATTATGATTATGGCAAGGAGTATTTTGACGGAGTACTCAAGCCTATTGGTTGTCGTTGCAGTTTTTGCAGATCTAAAAGGCGGAAGAAACGATCAAAAAAGCGATCTTAAAAAGCCCAGCTACTTTTTTGCTGACATCGCCGCAGAAGCAGTGCCCAGGACCTGTGGCAGCCGTTGGTCCCAGTAAGTCCAGGTGTGATTTCCGGGCACCTCATGGAACTCAAAGCGGATGTTGTGTGCTCGCAAAATTTCCGCAAATCGTTGGTTGACCTTTAGCCACGGATCGTAACGACCACAATCGAAATAGAAGTAGGGAAGTTGGTTGACTTGCTCGGCCGGCACGTTAGCGGCCAACGCGAGAACGTCATTATCTTTTCGCTGGACACTATTGATCTCGCCGAAGGTCTGAAGAATCGACTGGTCATCCATTCTTGCTGGACCATCGAGCGCTCCACTCATTGAGGCGACGAACGAAAACGCTTCAGGATGTTTGAACCCAAACTTTAACGCGCCGTACCCACCCATCGAGAACCCTATGACACCACGACCCTGCCGTTGAGCGATCGTCCGAAAGCGAGAATCCACATCTGGAATTAACTCTTGCAGAATGTATGTTTCGTACTTATCGGTCGTATTGGACGCACTATCAGTGTACCAACCATTATTTCCTTCAGGTGTAATGATGATTAATTGATGTTCGGCAGCATAGTGGACCAGACCCGTATTCTTTTCCCACGAATCGAAATGCCCACTCCACCCATGCAAGAGATAGACAACTGGGTAGCGCTTATTTCTCGCCAAGACGAACGAATAGTTTTGAGGAAGGATTGCGATGTAAGGAAGTGTTTTGCCGATGAGATTACTATGGAACTGAATCGTTTCAGTTTGAACAGACCTGGTCCGATAGTAATGAAGAGAGAACAGCGCGCCCAGCAGAAATATGAAGAGGATGGCGAGTCTGAGCTTTTTCATTAATGAGGTTGAGTTCATTCCTCGTTGAGCATATCAAAAATGGCTTCAAGAATTATGAGTTTGTCCCGACGACGGGCGACACTCTTTCAGTTTTGCCGACTCTAATCCCGACCGAGGTCGGGGCTCGCAAGTGTAACGCGCTCTGCACTCCGGCAGGAGTGCAATGTCTATGAATCATGAGAGCGAGAGCTTTGGTTATGCTGAGGACAAACATCGCACTCCTGACGGAGTGCATAACCTCGTTCTTTCGTGATCTATAAACATCGCACTCCTGACGGAGTGCATAACCTCGTTCTTTCGTGATCTATAAACATCGCACTCCTACCGGAGTGCAAAACCTTGTTCTTTCGTGATCTATAGACATGGCACTGACGAGGTGGAACCAATTTCAGTGTTGACCGACGTCGCTGGTGGCGTCCTTCATAATCGTGTACAGTGTTCTTACTTCCAAAAGGGGAGTAGGTTACCCACCTCAAGTGGGTCCGACGGAGTCGTCAACACGGTACCTGCGTAAGGTGCCCGGCCCGTTGGGAAGGGCATTAGCTCAACAACCAAGACCTTTTGCGGCTTAATCCAAGCGCGCAAAAGGTTTTTTCTTTTGCGCAAGGGCAGACGTGCGGTTTCTCTTCGCGAAAGGATCAAATGATGGTCGAGCTATTTCCATTCAGTGAATATTGGTGGTTCTACCTGGGTTTCGTCGGACTAGTCCTCCTCCTCCTCGCAATCGACCTCGGAATCTTTCATCGTAAAGCTCACGCCGTTGGTTTCCGTGAAGCAGCAACCTGGACGGTAATCTGGATCACACTCTCGCTGCTGTTCAATCTATTGCTCTACAACTATGCGCTTTGGAAGTTTCCCCAGGACGCACGTTTGCTCGCCATACCTGGTTTCGACCCCTCAGCCGCTGCCTGGCGAGTCTCCTTAGAGTTTCTTACCGGTTATGTAATCGAAAAGTCGTTGTCCGTCGACAACATCTTTGTCTTCGTGATGGTCTTTTCCTATTTTAGTATCCCAGCGAAGTATCAACATCGAGTCTTGTTTTACGGCATTCTCGGCGCGCTGATCTTTCGAGCCATTTTTGTCGCCATGGGCGCAGCACTGATGCAGTATCACTGGGTTGTGATCGTGTTTGGAATCTTTCTGATCTTGACCGGTATCAAGATCTTTGTCGCCAAGGAGAAAAAGGTCGACCCGGAAAAAAATCTGCTGATCAGACTCCTGCGACGTCTCGTGCCCGTAACACCCGATCTACACGGATCGAGGTTCTTTGCCAAAATTAATGGAAAATACTTCGCAACTCCTCTCTTGGTGGGCCTACTGTTACTCGAGGCAACGGACATAGTTTTCGCCGTAGATTCCGTGCCCGCCATCTTTGCGTTGACAAGCGAGCCGCTCATCGTCTTCACGTCGAATATCTTTGCGATCCTTGGTCTACGTGCGTTGTTCTTCATGCTGGCAGGAGCAGTCGACAAGTTTTATCTGCTTAAGTATGGACTTGGCGTGGTTTTAGTCTTTGTGGGTTTAAAGATGGTCTGGCTCAATGAACTGTTCGATGGAAAGTTTCCGATCGGCATTTCGCTGGGAATCATTGCCTCCGTAATCACACTGTCAGCCGTGTTGTCGCTCGTGTTCCCGAGGAAAAAGCTCGAATCGAATACTGATGCGGAAAGTAAAGATACAGCGTTAACAGATCATTCTCGAGCTCAGGTAAATAACCGCTTCATGACAGCGATTGCAAAAGGACGCACAGGTGAGATTGATCACTCACAAAACGGACATGGATTTGTGCGTCGCGAGTCCATTCAGAAACTCAGCTCTTCAACGACAGCGGAGACGCCACGGCGACTCTCTGACTCATCGACCCGTTTTATTTTCAAAGCGCTTGGCATCTACCTGGTCCTGCTTGCCTTGAGTCTGATCATTGGTACTGCGCTTGGGACAGGTTGGTAAGAGAGGTTAATCAGGAAGGCGCCTGGTCTTATTTGCTGGTTTTGTTTTGTTGATGCTTCGTTAAGGCGATCCGACTAGGGCTTTCTCTATTTCCTGTTTTAGGCGGTTGCCACTCTGTCCGGGAGAGTATCCTCCCCAGTGTTGCACCACTCTTCCTGCCGGATCGATCACCAAAGTTTGAGGGATTGCTGCTCTACCGCTCATCAACATCCGCGCAGTATCGCGGTCGGCCCAACCTAATCTAAACCCAAAACCCAAATCGCGTACGAACTTGTTAACTCGGTCAGCGGCGCTCCGAGGGTCCTCAGTTGTCAGGCCAATGAATTCGACATTACGGGCTGCATAGGACTTGCGAACCTTCTCGTACTCGGGCACCTCTCTTCGGCAAGGACCACACCACGACGCCCATATGTTTATTACGATAACTTTGCCGCCAAAGTCTGAAAGGCGAAAGCTGCCGTTATCGATCGACTTAATTTCGCGGTCTCGTAAGCTCTCCGGAATAAATGTCAGTTCCGCTGGAGCTGAGCGTACCTCAGGTCGAGGCTCTGGTTCAGGATTAACAGGTGGTTGGATAGGCGCCACTGGCTGCGTTGTTGTTGGAGCACTAACCCTTCGTCCAGATTGAGGGAAGGCAGTTGCCAGCAGAAGTGAAGCAAGAAGGAGTGAAGCCAACAGTATCTTCTTCATAGGTTAGTTGTTGTCGTTCGGCGAATATGCAGAAATTTGAGGTACCAGGCCAAGAATACCCGAATTCAACGCTTCAGAACAGGAATAGGAGAAGTTGGTAGGTCTACGGACGAGTGAGTAGTGGATCAGTTTGAATTTCTCGCTGCACGACCCGCGAGCTCAGCGTAGCAAGTCATTGCTTTTTATGCTTCAGATAAAGATTTAACACCGAAGGTGTTCGCTAATTTCAGCCCAGGGTTTGCTTTGAAACCCTGGGGACAAATTCGGGTTATTACTCGAAACCCTGAAAGGGTTGCGGTCGCCGTTACCCGGTAATCGAAAATAGTCGCAACTCCTTCAGAGTTGCGACTGACCTAACGGGCTGTCTACTCCCAGGGTTTGCTTTGAAACCCAGGACAAATTCGGGTTATTACTCGAAACCCTGAAAGGGTTGCGGTCGCCGTTGCCCGGTAATCGAAAATAGTCGCAACTCCTTCAGAGTTGCGACTAACTAACGGGCTTTCTACTCCCAGGGTTTCAAAGCAAACCCTGGGCTGAAATTAGCCAACACCTTCGGTGTTAATGCTCATTGCGCCGATACCCGATCAATGATGAGTTCGTTTTGTTGTTCGGTACCAGAGCTGTAACTTTACAAACAGAGGCTCATTGGGCTTTGCGGCAGCTCGATAGAATAATAACTGCGGCGCCGGTCCATCAGCAGTCATCGCTCGGGTATTCGCCGCACCTGCATCACGTTCAGCCTTGGTCCATGCCTGACCTGCTGTCTTATCCATTTCTAAAAAACCGACTCCTGTACTCCATTGCTTTTCCCACTCCGCAACTTGCTGGTCGGATAGCTTTTGCGCTTTGTCCGTGATTTCGACACCTTCCAACGGCGTTGGTGTCACCAGAACGCTTACCGATTCAGCGACGTGGTCCGGCCGAGACTTTCGCACCGTAAAGTAAGGTGGACTGTCGTCCTGACCGGGAATCTCTGTAAGTCTTCCGACATCGACTAAATTGTCGCCTTTCAATGTACGGGTTGTGGGAAAGATGAGATAGGGCTCACCTAAACTTCCATCAGCGTATTGCTCACGGTCGATCACATATAGATAACCTTTGCGAGCACCCTCGACGCTGATTCTAAGTTTATCGTTTTGTCCTAGTTTTGTTTCCGCGGAGATTCGTTCAGGTAGCCACTGTTTGGTAGCGGAATCATCATGGACAATGATGCGCTCACCTGAATCCCTTGCCATGGCAGGACGTAGACGCCAGATGGTCACACCCACGACCGAGTTAGGCTCGACGTTGTCTATAGGCACTTTTGGTGTAGCAACTCGGTAGGTCCGTGCACGACGGCGCGGAGGTGTTTTGTTAGATGAAGAAATGTAAGCGGTATCCCATAGTTTTCTGGTTGCCTCATTATTCTGTTGCGCAATGCCAACAGCCAAAAGCAACAACAGCACTAGTACCGACATAGCCTTGGTCCACATGGTCTTTTCGCTTTCTGCCCTCAGAAACTAACTGCTATCTCCATTCCCCTTGCATCACAAAAGCTGCCCAGTAGTAAGGGGAGTTCCATTCTTTCGTTCTCAGCATTGCGACCTGCGCGGCTCGCAACGAGGCCGCCGGAGTCTTCTTTGACTTCAACATGTCAGAATAGAGCCGCGTCATCAGTGTCGCTGTTGCTTTGTCGTTTACATTCCACAAGCTCACGATGAGTCGTCGAGCTCCGGCGTACATAAATCCACGCGTTAGTCCTACCAAGCCTTCACCTTTTACATCTTTACCCAACCCCGTTTCGCACGCACTCAGCACAACGAGTTCAGCAGGCAATTTGAGATTGAATATCTCATGCGATCGAAGAAAACCATCCTGCGTTTTTCCCTGTTCATCTACCAGCGAGAGTACGATCGCTGAGAGGTCAGGACGAGAGCTATCGACATATCCGTGAGTCGCAAAGTGGACGAAACGATATTGACTCAATTCATTACTCGTCGCGAGTATTCGATTTGCGCGAAAGTCGAGAGCTTTCAGATTTGAACTTGAAGGTACAACCGCGAGTATCTGTTCCGCTTCCTGACGCGTGAAGGGAAGTCGACGGATAGTCAACTGGCCAGATGAACCATCCGACAGGTGCTCGATAATTCGAGTCTCAGTACTGCTCACATTTTGCGGCTTCGGTTGTATGTCTATCTTGGTAGCTCTGGCAAACCGCGGATCACTTGCTGAGAAAACTGGATCGGCTATGACTGCTAAAGCTTTAGGTGCTGGTTTTCTATTGGCCAGGTTCCGTCGTTGTATCGCAAGCGTAGAGGCGGACGGCAGAGTAATCACCTCGTGGTCCACAACCAGCGGTTGGTATGCGGAGGCGACAGTTCGCTGAGTCAGATTGCTTCCGAGAACCGGAAGAGCGGAAAAAGGAATGTACTGCAACACTCCGTCGGCGACCACGATGATCCGTTTTGTTCCGAGCTGCGCAGCAACCGGTTTTAGGATCATATCGCTCAGAGCCATGGCCGCCTTTTCAAATTCAAGATCAGCCCTTGCAATTCGTTCACGGCGTTGCACCGGAGTTTCAATTGAACGTTCGAGACTCCGCGCCGTGAGTGAATCGTAGACTTTCCTTGCGACCTCTTGAATTTCAAGTCGTTTAGGCAACTCGTACGTATTCAGAGAGGCTTGTGTAACTGACCAAAGATAGCTTCGTTCATCGCCAAGTGAGTATTCGAGTAAGACTGTGTTTGCGTCGAGCTGTGTTTGAATCCCTTTTAGATCCAAGGCCGCAGGCTGGGTCAATTCAGCATAATTTGGACTGGCTTTGCGAATTGCGACTTCGACCTGTTGATACTCATCTTCGAGAGCTACAATCTCTTTGTTAACGATAGCAATATCTTGCGGATTGCCTTTCTGCGCGTTCAACTGAATTTGACGTTGGGCTTTTGCGTTTAGCAGTCTACTCAGTTCGCGTTCGCGAGCGATCAGCTCTTCATTGACGCCTTCGCGGATATTAACGTGGGCCTCGTTTAGCAACTCCACCAAACTGCGAGCTCGACCTCTTTCGCTAGCTTGAAGTGCTTCAGCAGCATGTCCTTTGCCTGGTTCAGCTTTCTCTAGTTGCATCAACAGTTCGATATAAAACGCGTAGGCATCTTCACGTGAAGCCCGGTAGGCGGCCCGTAGCTGTTGACTACCCGAACGAGCACGGACGGTCTCTACTAAACTTAGAGACTCCTCGATGTCCTTACGGGCATCAACAAGATTGTTTTGTAGACGTTTGGCGCGAGCGCGACCGGCAAGGACATAAGCTGCATTATTCAGATCGCCGATAGTTCGAAGTATTGAAAGGGACTGATCAAAATGAGCTATCGCTTTATCCGGTTGGTTAAGAAGATTGTAGACGTGACCCAGGTTGTTAAGAGAAAGAGCTTCTCTTCGTACGTTTTGAGCGACGCGCTGGATCTGGAGTGCTTGCTGATGATACTCAAGCGCCTTTTCAGGTTGGCGCAACCGTGAGAAGACTGTACCGGTTAGGTCTAGAGTCTCCGCTTCTTGTGCACGATTCCCCGTCTTTTGTTGGATTTCACGGGCCCGGGCATAAAATTTCAAGGCTTCATCGTAATTTTCAAGCCCGCGATATGCGATGCCGATGTTGCTCAGCGTGTATGACTCCGCATTCTTATCCGTTCCCGACTGCAAAATAGCCAGCGACTGTCGGAAATATTCGAGCGCATCGTCATTCTCGCCAATGCTGTTGTAAGCGACGCCAATATTATTAAGTGTGATTGCTCTTTGATTAGGAAGCTCCTTAAAGAGAACTAACGCCCGAAAATAATAGTCCAACGCTTGTTGAAAATCACCAGCGTCGTTGTAGAGCTTACCGATATTGTTGAGACCCGAACCTTCCACGAGGGGGTTGTTGAGCTGTCGCGCAAGAGCGATGGCCCGCTCATAGTGATCCTGGGATACTCTAACGTCTCCCAGTACATCGTCTGCGCCGCCAATTAAAGTCTCGATCGAACCTTCAATCCTTGGATCATTGATAGGCTTGACCAGTGCCAGCGCCTGATCGAGGTAAACAAGCGCGGTTCGAAACTCACTCAGTTGCAAGAAAGCCAATCCAGTCATTTGTAAGACCAGCACCTGACGGTAAGTGTCGTTAGCCACCTGGAGCAGCGGAAGGGCTTCTCTATATTTCTCGATCGCTGCCCGTTTGCCGGTAGCGTTTGGTTGAGCACGAAGCTTTTGTGCCTCCTCAAACAGTCGCTGCCCCGTAACATGTTTGCGATCGACGTCAGTGGGTTCACGCAACGCTACAATTTTGAGCTGATAAGTTGCTGGTGGGGCTTTTTGATTTGAGCAACGTATTTCAATCTTATAGTTACCATCCCTCTCCGCGATGAGGATTACCGGTTCGGTACCCCAGCGATCGTTGGGACTGTCGACGGTGGCGAGTGAGGTGCCATCTGGCCGAAAAATGCTGACAGCCAGATCAATTCCTTGTTGCTCCACGAGAGCGTAAAAGAACTGACTAGCCTTGAGAGTGACTTGATAGCTGTGAGCCTCTCCGCCTTTGAGCGCATGCGTGCCATCTGCGAAAGGTTCTATCTGCGGACCTTGAGTACGAGATTCAAGTTGCGCAGCTGTCAACTGCACAGCCCGTACGGAACTAATAGCTGTACACAAACCAAGAACTACACAACCGCAGAGTTGCAATGTTAGTAGTGCTTTGAATTTCCGGTCTTCTCTCATCTCAGAAAAATGGTTGCCCCTAGTCAAGAGAGCGCGGGGGCAAGGCACGCCCCTCGCGCTCTTCCAGAGGTAATTCAGCCTTAGGCTTTTGCCGAAGCTGCGTCTTCTTCAGGATCTATGGTACCACCGGCCTGTGCTGTCCAGGTTCCACTTTCATCCGCTGTAATAGAGGGATCAGTGTTGGTCCAGGTTCCTTCTGCCTTGTTGTTGCCGTGTCCCCCAGTTAGCGTGGTAACGATTATGGTCCAAGTATATGCACCAAATTGGAATGCTGGAAAAGCGAACGGCGGGGTCGGCAAAGTTGTTCCGGTCGTGGTTGACAGGACACTCTGTATATTTGGTTGCGTGAACTGATAGGTATTACCGTTCACCTGAATGTGGCAACCCTGCAAATCTGAATTGTCTTTCCCGCCAGCTGTAGAGTGAATTGTCCATTGATTTGGCATGCGTCAATCCTCCTTCAAGTTGTTTCTGGTTTACACAACTCCCACTTGATGAATTGTGTGTTGCGAGTGTTAATAGTACTTATCTGGGGACTTCCCACCGTAAAACCTCCAATTAGTCTCAAAGAGACGAATGCTGCGGGTCCCGAAGGCGGGATCGAGCTACCTCTATGAACTAACGCGAGAAGTGTTCTGAGAGATCACCATCTATTAGGACTGGCAAAGGGAAAATCTACTCAGAAGAGAAAGCTGCCTCTGGAAAGCCTGGCCAAAACCGTGTTCATTTGGTGCAAGGTAAATAGCTTTGAATTGGCGCCAATCATATGCTCGGACTTTAGGCAGGTCAACGGAAATGCTTAGAAGTTACAAATTAACAGCAAAAGACGGCTTCCCCAGTGTCCGACATGCTTTAGCTTGTCGTTCCTGAAAGGCTAGGTTCTAAATAACGACAAACTAAAGTTTGTCGGACACAGTGACTACTAATGTTCAAGGTCGATGAAGTTGACCATCAGATCACCACGAACCGTCAGAGTGGTTTCCTTTGTCCGACATGCTTCAGCTTGTCGTTCTTGATAAAGGCTAGGTTCTAAATAACGACAAACTAAAGTTTGTCGGACACAGTGACTACTGATGTTCCAGGTCGATGAAGTTGACCATCAAATCACCACGAACCGTCAGAGTGGTTTCCTTACGCTCAACGTTCTGTTCGAGGGTTGGCTTATTTCTGGAGTGTTCTCTTAGAAAAGACTGGACGGTGTCGCGGATGCCTGCGTCTGTAATCAAACCCTGAGTTTTAGGATTGGCAAAGGCCCGAATCTGTTCCAACTCGGGAACTGCGTTGGCTGAAAATATCAACCACACTCTTTCCGTGCCTTTCTCATTGTCAAAGTGAATCCAACTCTTTTCCGGGATCTGTGTCAGATGGTTTTCAGTCACCAACGCGGAACCGCTGTTTGATGTGGGTGAAGGGAAGAGTACCACAAACTCGGCAGCCTTCCCGGGAGTCTGCGGTCCTTCATTCAGGATGTATAAAAACCCGGGTTGAGGACTGTTTATGTTAAGCCGGATCTGGTAGTCGCGCTCAAAAGCGATTTCCTTAGAGAGTTGAAATGGAGCTTCGAATGGCCGGTCATAGCGGTACTTCTGTACCGTAATTGAATACGTGAGTTTTCGTTCAGTCGGAGCAACTTGAGGTTGCGCCACATTAGTTGGACCCTCTTTCCGATAACTCCTAATTCCCCAGACGATTCCGATACCGACAATCACACCCAACACAATTCCAATGAGTTGTTTCCATTTTTGTGTCCTTCGTGCTGGCAAGTGCTCATCGGAAGAGGTCAGGAGAGCACGAGTTTGACTAGTTGGAATTGCAACTGATGATGGTCCAACCGATCGCTTCATCTCAACTTCCACATCCAACTGCTTTCGCAACTTTCGCAAATCAATCAATAGGTCTTTGGTGTTTTGATATCGGTCGTCTAATTGCTTTGTTAACGCTTTGCTGACGATGCGTTGTAATTCAGAAGGAACTTCAAACTTAGCGTTCTGCGTCAAGGTGGAAGGTTCGTTTTCCAGAATTTGCACGATCGTATGGCTCGGAGTCCTTCCTTTGAACGGAGCTTCTCCGGTTACCATCTCTTGAATAATTATACCCACACTCCAGATGTCTGTTCGCGCATCGACTGGTTGGCCTTGCGCTTGCTCTGGCGACATGTAGTTAACGGTTCCCAGGATTGTCCCAGCGGCCGTCTTGTATTGCGTAGCGATTTGAGAGTCGGTTGCGTGAGTTACTGAAGTGCGTTCGGTTGTCTTGGCAAGCCCGAAGTCGAGGACCTTGACTATATGATCGCGACTTCGAATCATTATGTTTTCGGGTTTCATGTCGCGATGGACAATCTTAGCTTCGTGAGCAGCATCAAGAGCCGCAACTACTTGTGCGCTTATGTCCAGGATTTGTGAGAGCTTCAGCCGTTCCCGGTGAATACGCCGGCGTAGAGTCTCACCCTCTACATATTCGGTAGCCAGAAACCTCAACGAATCAACTTCGCCAAACTCAAAGATAGTCAGGATGTTTGGTTGGTTTAGAGATGAAGCTAGCCGTGCTTCCTGCTCGAATCGTTGCATTCGTCGTTTGTCATGTGCCAGTTCGCCGGAGAGTATTTTCAATGCCACTCTCCTATCGAGTCGAGTGTCCGTGGCGAGATAAACCTCACCCATGCCACCCGTACCCAAATGAGCAACAATCAGATATGGACCAAATAATTGACCAGCGACGAGAGATCTCGTTTCCTGGCTCGAAGAGTTTGATTGAGCAAAAGCTGGTTCAGCTATGAAGTTTTCTGCGGACGCTTGTTGGTGTGAGTTGATTAATCGAGAAACCTCTTCGCGCAGTGGTTGATCTGAGCCGCATTCTTTCTCTAGATAGTCAGCACGAGCCTCGGTATCGAGTTCTATTGCCGACTGAAAAATGCGACTAACTTGTTGCCATCGTTCGGGGGTCAATGGCTAAGCTCCACCCAGTCTTTCGTGAAGCCACGCGCGGGCTAGGTTCCAGTCGCGCATGACTGTGTTTTCTGAGATTTTCAGGATTTCAGAAATCTCCTGATTGTTTAGACCAGCGAAGTAACGCAACTCCACGACCTGACTGCGACGAGGATCGATGCGCGCAAGTTGTTCCAGAGCTTCGTCAAGTAATACGACTTCCTCGGATCGCTCTTTTGCGACAATCATGCCTTCGTCTAACGAAACTTTTTGCGCACCGCCCCCACGTTTGGCATAGCCATATCGACGGGCATGGTCGACCAGAATTCGCCGCATGATCTGAGCTGAGATAGCAAAGAAATGAGAACGGTTCTGCCAGTGTACGTTCCTTTGGTCCACCATCCGAACATAAGCTTCGTTAATCAGCGCCGTAGTTTGTAGTGTGTGGCCTTTATTTTCACGCCTCATGTACGAGCGGGCCAGACGGCGCAATTCCTGGTAGACAAGTGGATACAAGCTATCGAGTGCCGCCTGGTTGCCGTCACTCCACGCCACGAGAAGTTCGGTGATCTCATGCTGTTGCTCGGCAGGGCTGTTTGTCATGGACACTGGAGCGAGAGTTGATCTACTGGCTGGAAGTTTATCATTGAAGGGCCAAACTTGGTGCGTTAAGAACGACTTTCGGAGCAGGCAGTTTCAACTCTCTGCGCAGCCACTCCGTTAGGAGTGGGATGTTTTATAGATCAAGAAATAAGAAGGCTATGCACTCCGTTAGGAGTGCGATGTTTGGCCGCAGCATGACCAAAGCTCTCGCGCTCGTGATCTAGAGACATCGCACTCCTAACGGAGTGCTGGAGTCGCCATTCGTCGGCGGTGCTATAAACATCGCACTCCTGCCGGAGTGCAGAGCGTCGACTAATCCCTTTTGGGCGCTCAAAACGTTAAGTCGAGGAATGCTCGCATGCGCTCCATCTCGGCTTCAAGCTCTTTTTTAAAGATCCTGTCACGAGGAGCCGGTCCAACATAGCCAAACTCAGGCATCAGCGTGTTGGCTTTGATTGAGAGATTAACCCAACCTATCACACGGTCGCGCCAGAGAAGCGGCATAGCGTAATAACCGAGTTTTCGTTTTGCAGCCGGTGTGTAGGCCTCGAAGCGATATGTCCAGCCCCAAAGCTTCTCGAAACGATCACGGTCGTGTACCAACGGATCGAACGGTGCCAGAAACCGAACCTGATCGATGTTTGCGAGAGTTGACTTGCGCCCGACGAACAAGTCATCTTCATCTCGTTGCCAATACCACTCCACGTCAGCGATCTTCGTGTGATTTAATCTCTCTTTCGCGCGTAAGATGACATTCTTCAATTCGTCCCTCCATTGAGGTACCGCGTATCTGAGGCGTCGCAAATAGAAGGAAAGGCTCGGACCAGGCAACGGTGCGTAAATCTTAACAACCACGTCCACGAGCGCGTCGATTCTCGCTTCACGTTCAACGTTATCGATCGGAGCCGAGTCGTGTTGATACGCTGAGTAGAGCCGAATACCTTTTTCACGGCGGGCGATCCGTAGCATACCGTTATAGTGCATCGCATCAAGGAGGTGAGTAGTGGCGTTAGAAGAACCGCCCCAGTAGTTGGTCACCTTGCCATGTGAGAAATGTTCGTCAACCTGTCGTGGATGAACTGCCCCACGTTCCCGAATAAAGTCCAGTAAGAGTTTCGCGCGCTTCTTCTTTGCGGCGGGCCATGGTTTGCCAACGTCGTCAGCGGGAACAAGCGAATCTGAGCGCGGATGCATGAGAGACTGCAGCGAACGTGTAACGTACCCATAGTTGACGAAGAAATCTTCTTCGATGTCGAGTGACGTGTAGAGTCGCTCGATGTCACCCGCGCGGTAGTCATCAACTCGATGTCGCAAGATCAAATCCTGGGCTCGTGCAGGCGAGCGGATTGGGTCGGCCTGAACAAACCCCATTCGTTGTAGAGCCTGTTTAAGCGTCGTTTTCTCGGAAAAGTTTCGTACGACAGTAAATTGTCTAAGGTCTTTGAGTGTGATCATGGACGAGTGTTCTGTTAGAGGGGATGATGCTGCGCAATTCAGCTGTAAATACCTCCAACGGCTGGTGGATTCCTTCAGATTCTTTCTACAAGCGACTTTACCTTTTACCTCCGGCGCGCTTCGCGCGTAGTTTTAATGGCCACGATCAATTTGTAGAAAAGACGTGAACCATCCACCAACTGCCGTTGGTGGGATTCAGATGGACACCTGTTGCTTGATGTAGAAAGGACATGAACCATCCAAGTGCCGTCGGTGGTATTTAGTCGTATTCATCCCTGTTCCTCTAAATCCCTTAACATCAATTTACATGACAGACACAAACTTGTGTCACGTATCGGAAACTATGATACCCGCCTGAGCGTACTCATTTGCTAACAAAAAGACAGGGCTGTTTGCTTCTGATATCGACTGCAGTTGATAATCAGCACAGCTCCGACCATAACTTGATTACGAAAGTTCCGATGACATACTCGATCCGTCGTTACTCTTACTTAGCTATTTCACAATTGCTTTTGTCTGTAGTCCTGTTAACGGGCTGCGCAAACAAGGCTGCCCAACCAGCGTTTGAACGACCGCCTGCAGCTGTCTCGGTATCTGTTGCGGTTGCCCAAGATGTTCCCACCTATATTGATGCAATCGGAAAGACGGTTGCGAGGGAGGTCGTCTCGATTCAACCGCAGGTATCAGGGCGAATCACGAAAATTCATTTCACCGACGGCGCCAATGTAAGAAAGGGCGACCTGCTTTTTACGATTGACCCACGTCCCTTTGAGGCAAATTTGCGCCAGGCCGAAGCCAATGTATCCAAGGATCTAGCCCTCAAGAAGCAAGCTGAGGCAAACCTTGCATCCGAAATTGCCAAAGCGAATTGGGGTGCGGTTCAGGTAAAACGATATGGCACGCTGGTCCAACAGGGTGTGGTTTCGCGCGAGCAATACGAGGAGCTAACAGCGACTCAATCATCTCTCGAAGCCAATGTTGGTTCGGCACGAGCGGCGGTCAACAGCGCGGACGAGAGTATTAGCGTGGATAGGGCAGCCGTTGAAAGTGCGAAGGTACAACTTAGCTATTGCACAATTCGTTCCCCGATTGATGGCAGAGCGGGACAACGTCTGGTCGATGTCGGTAACGTTGTCAGTCCCGGAGGAAGTTCCAGTAACAACAGTTCGAGTTCGGGTAGCGGCGGTCAAACGGACGGAAGCGCTTTGCTGGTCATCGAACGCATCGATCCAATCTATGCGGACTTTACAATCTCGCAGAATAGTCTTGCGGAAGTACAACAGCAGATGCGCGCCAATCGACTGGCTACAGAAATTCGTTTGCCAGATGACCCGCAGTCAACGGTGATCGGGCAGCTTACGTTTCTCAATAACTCAGTTGAGAACACAACAGGAACTGTTGGCCTCCGCGCGACAGTGCCAAACGGAGAGCACCGTTTCTGGCCCGGTCGATTCGTTAACATCCGTCTTGTCTTAAACACAATCCACCAGGCTGTGCTTGTGCCAGCTACAGCACCACAGATGTCCGCGAAGGGATCCTTTGTGTATATCGTTAAGCAGGATTCAAGCGCGGAACAACGTCCGGTAACGCTTGGTCAGCGTCAAGGAGACTTGGTCGTAGTCGAGAGTGGAGTAACGGCAGGAGAACAAGTTGTGACGGTAGGTCAATTGGGCGTCACTCCGGGCGGGAAGGTAAAGGTTGCGCAACCCACTGTAGCCGCCGAGGCTAGTAAATGAATTTATCGGAACCATTCATACACCGGCCGGTCATGACTGCAGTCTTGACGCTCTCAGTGGTGCTGTTCGGCATATTGAGCTATCGCCAGCTACCGGTAAATGATCTTCCCCAGGTCGACTACCCTGTGATTCAGGTTAGGGTTGGATATCCAGGAGCCAGTCCCGATACGATTGCAAACAACATCGCGACACCGCTCGAACGCCAGTTCATGCAGATCAACGGACTGGAAGTGGTGACCTCGACGAGTAGTCAGGGTGTCGCTACGTTCACGCTACAGTTTGCGCTCGAAAAGAATATCGACGCTGCTGCGACGGATGTGCAAACTGCTATTTCGCAATCGATTGGCAATCTACCCGCTGACCTGCCTTCACCGCCGACATACTCAAAGACGAATCCTAATGATCAGCCGATCATGTACATCGCCATGACCAGCGACTCGGTGACGCCGGGCCAGCTCTACGATTACGCGAGTACACAGGTCGGTCAACGCATGAGCATTCTGCCGGGAGTTTCACAGGTCAATGTCTTCGGTACTAAGTCAGCGATTCGTGTCAAGGCGAATCCAGCGGCGATGTGGGCTCGAGGGATCTCAATCGACGATTTGAGCGCTGCTATCAAAGCTGGAACCAGTTATACCGGTGCGGGTCAGCTTGATAGCGGCTCTGGCACCGCGATATTAAGACCGCAGGGACAACTTGAAACAGCAGAGCAGTACAGCAATTTGATTGTCGGCGGCACGGGTCAGGCTCCCGTTTACTTGCGCGATGTTGCTGAGGTCAAAGATTCAGTTCAGGACGAACGCGTCAACATGCGTTTCTGGGTACGTGGCCACACCGTCCCGTCATCCACAGTAATCGTCGCTGTTAATCGACGAGCGGGTGCTAACGCTGTGGAAGTTGCCAGTAGCATTAGAAAGATGTTGCCGCAGCTGAGTACGGAGCTTCCTGGTTCAATACAAATCACGCCCATTTACGATCGTTCGTTGAGTATCGTTCACTCTGTCTCTGACGTTCAGACGACCCTCATTATTGCGTTCATTTTAGTTGTAATTGTGATCTTTGCGTTCCTGGGAAGAGCCACCGACACGCTTATTCCGACCGTCGCTCTTCCACTGTCGCTTTTGATTACTTTCATTGCGATGAACGCGCTTGGTTACAGTCTCGACAACTTATCCTTGATGGCGCTGACTCTTGCGATTGGTTTTCTGGTCGACGACGCGATCGTCTTTTTAGAAAACACAGTGCGTCGCATGGAACGCGGCGAACAACCATTCGAGGCAGCCATCAATAGCGCCAAAGAGATCAGCTTTACGATCATGTCGATGACGATCTCACTGGCTGCGGTGTTTATCCCGCTCGTGTTCATGAGTGGGCTCGTCGGACGCATCTTCCGAGAGTTTGCCATCACGATCGTCGTCGCAATCTTCGCCTCAGGATTAGTTTCACTAACTCTCACGCCGCTAATGTGCGCGCGGTTATTAAAGGCTCGGGGCGAAGGAACTAAGAAGACGTGGATGGAGCGAGTCATAGGCGGCATCGAAAAGAGAGTGCTCGCACTTTACGGCGGGTCGCTTTGGTGGTTTCTCAAACACCGTTGGATTTCGTTGGTGATCTGGGTGGTGTGTCTTGCAGGCACGATCGGGCTTTTTATTGTGGTACCAAAAGCCTTCTTGCCTCCCGGTGACAGCAGCGTGATCTTTGGAGCTTTTATTGCGCGCGAAGGATCATCGCCCGCGCAAATGAGGGAATTGCAAAACCGAATCGACGAAACGCTTCATCAGGATCCTAACGTCATTACAGACTTTACGATGACCGGAGCGTCGGGTTTTTTGTCGTCGAACCAGGGAATCACGTTTACCTTTATTAAGCCACCTGAAGAAAGAAAACCAATTGCGGAAGTCACTGCCGAGATGATGGGTAAACTCAATCAAATCCCGGGTGTGTTTACTTTTCTACGGCCGTTTCCAGTTCTCGAGATCAGCACTGGCGTCACAAGTCAGCAGCAAGGTCAGTACGCGTTTGCTGTCTCAGGTGCAAATCCAACTGAAGTCTACGACGTGGGCCAGAAGCTAATGGCGAAGCTGATGACCTATCCGGGATTCTTGACGGTTTCATCTGACTATTACCACAACACTCCGAATCTCAACATCGATCTTCGTCGCGACCAGGCTAAGACGTACGGTGTCTCCGAAGCACGAATTCTTTCACTTCTGCGAAACGCGTATTCACAAAACTATCTTTATCTGATTAAGAAACCGGAAGATCAGTATCAGGTAATATTGGAAATTGAGGATGAGGCTCGGGCAAATCCGGAAGATCTGTCCCAACTCTACATCAGATCTGACGACGGTCAGCGACTCATTCCGCTTGGAGAATTAGTTACCTGGAAAACTACACTTGGTCCACAGACAGTCAATCACTTGAATCAGTTTACAAGTGTTACCTTGTTCTTCAACCTCAAGCCAGGTGTGGCTCTCGGTGACGCCACGAATTTCATTGCTAAGTCCGCTAACGAGATCGTTCCTCCCGGTGTGCGCGGCGAGTTGGTCGGTGAAGCTCAAACATTTTCCAACACAGTAACGAGTCTAACAGTGCTGATGGCTCTTGCGGTGTTTGTGATGTACGTGATTCTGGCGATTCTCTATGAAAGTTACGTCCATCCGCTTACGGTGTTGTCGACATTGCCTACGGCTCTTGTTGGTGGATTGTTCACTTTGCTGATTTTTCGCGAGGAAGCGTCGCTTTACGCTTTTGTCGGAATGTTCATGTTGATGGGAATCGTAAAGAAGAACGGCATCATGATTGTCGACTTCGCGCGTCAGCGTGTTGAGGCAGGGGAAAATGCTGTCCAGGCCATTCATGACGCAAGCATGGATCGTTTCCGGCCAATTATTATGACGACACTGGCAGCCGTCTTTGGTGCACTGCCGATTGCGCTGGGTTTTGGCGCTGACGGTTCGTCGCGACGTCCTCTCGGTTTGGTTGTCGTCGGTGGATTAATCATCTCGCAGTTCATCACGCTGTACATCACGCCTGTAATCTATCTCTATCTGGAACGCTTCCAGGAAGATGTTCTCGACCGCACAGCGTTCTTCGGTTCACGCAAGAAGCGAAAGGTTGACGACAAGCATCCTCAACCTGAACAATCACACACTCCTACTGACGCAGTGGCTGGTGATTAGGCTTGGCACAAAAAGTTCAAAATACCACCCACGGGAGTGGGTGGTTCGTTCAGATCCTTTCTACGAAACGCCTTTCATGGTCTCACTCTGAAATCCCACGAACTGCCATTAATAGGATTATCGATTCACGTCGTTGCAACCTTGATAGAAAGGATTTGAAAGTATCCACCCACTCCCGTGGGTGGTATTTCGATTTTTGTGCTAAGCCCTGGTGACCAAGTTGGCCCAGGATGTCTTTGCGCTAAAGCGTCTGAGTCAGATCAGGTCTATTATTACCGTTGAAACCATTGTTGGCCCGACCATGCAAATGGACTGCATGCGAGATAGATCTATCTCTACTCTTTTGTTGCAACAGAACTCAGGACATAATTAGCAACCAGCATGAGGCTGGTTGAAATCTTTTCGATCAAATGAATATGACACGTACCTGACAACTCAATGACTCTGACTAATCTCTTTCTTCTAATCGCGCTTCTCAGTTTTTTCACTTCAATCAACGCACAGACCGTCGAAACACTCAAAATCATTGATGCTCATACTCACACGGATTTTTCAGGTGGCGTGGAGCGCACGAGTGGTATTCCTAAAACCGAAGCCGAGTACTTCAAAGAATGGCAAGAAGCTGGCGTAGTTGGAGCGGTAGCCCACACCAGTCAAAGTGGCGGAGACTACTATGATCTAAAGAGTCGAAACGTGATTTATTGTGCGGGCGTAGGCGACAAAATAGATTTGCCGGGAATAGAGTCAGGATTGAAAGCAGGGAAGTATGGATGCGTAAAGATTTATTTAGGCTACGTACACCGGTACGCTTATGATCCAACGTACGAGCCAGTTTATAAACTCGCGCAAAAATACGATGTACCTGTTGTCTATCACACAGGCGATACCTACTCGACTCGCGCAAAACTCAAGTATGCAGATCCATTAACCATTGACGAGGTTGCTGTGGATCATCCGGGCGTTAGGTTTGTGATCGCGCATTGCGGCAATCCATGGATTGAGTCAGCTGCTGAAGTCACTTACAAGAACCCAAATGTTTTCATGGAATGTTCGGCGCTGCTCATTGGCAACCTCGACCAAACGCCAAAAGAGAAAATAGAGACTTTTGTCACTCGGCCAATTGCCTGGATCTTCGCATACATCGAAGACCCGAAAAAGTTGATGTTTGGAACCGATTGGCCTTTAACCTCGATCAAGCCATATGTCGAAGCGTACAAGAAGGCGATCCCGCAAGAACACTGGAATGCAGTGTTTCATGACAATGCGGTGCGCGTATTCAAGTTTCCGGGTTGGAAAGAGTTGAAGTAAGGCTTGGCGCATTTAATTCGAGGGTACAGTATGATTGTCTGAACAATCATGGGGAGAGGAGAATTGCTTTGAGCGATCTCGAATTGGTTACCCTGCGAAATCCTGTGACGGATACGGATCATTCAGCAGGACCACCGGATGCACCAGTTACGTTACTTGAGTACGGCAACTTTGGTTGTGTCGACTGTGGGATCGTTTATCACAAGTTGAAGGAAGTGCGAAGACTATTGGGAAACGACTTGCGGTTTGTCTTTCGTCAGTTTCCCACTCTTCGAACTCACCCGCAGGCCATGCGAGCGGCTGAGGCCGCGGAATCGGCTGGTGGGCAAGGTCGGTTTTGGCAGATGCATGATGAGTTATTCACTCACCAGGATAAACTGGACGATCACCATCTAGTTCGTTACGCAGGTCGAATCGGAATAAACGTGGAACAGTTTGAGCGGGATATGTCTGAGGGTACTTTTCGAAATGAACTCGAAGAGGAGTATCAGCGCAGCTTGTTTGACGAGCACATTACAGGAACACCGACATTCTATCTGAACGGCGCACGTTACGACGGCGCCGTAACAACTGAGAGTCTGCTGGGCGCGATTAAGGGCGCCGATGTCGCAGATCGCATCAAGCTTCCTGCAAAGACTCATGGGCTCGCCACTTTGTTGGACCGACTGCGTCATCGCGCCAAGACAGCGTAGCGGCTGACAAAGTAGTAACACCGAAGGTGTTGGCAAATTCGAGCCCAGGGTTGCTTTGAAACCCTGCGTAGAAAAAGCCCGACCTGTTTAATCACTACTCTGAAGGAGTTGCGATGGTCTTTGTTTGCGTCTCTGCGTTTATCCTAAAAAAAAGCCTGAATTCATGAACATTCCGACACGATTGTCGATGTAATCTCGCCTTTGAGTCGTAAATGGATCTAGACCCGATAACTAACGGAAGTTAGTGAAATGAAAAGTTCCCCTTCTACCTCCGGAGCATCCAGCTTAGCTCTAACCCGCAGGCTTGTTTCACTGGTAGCGCTCCTTACCATCCTAAGCTGTCTCGTCGTCTTACCTCGAAGATCATCGGCTGCTGAGTTTGAACTCGTCATTGTCGGTGGTCGAGTTCTGGATGGCTCTGGCAATCCATGGTTTGAGGCCGACATCGGAATTGCAGGAGGGAAAATAGTCGAGATAGGAAAAATCGATCCTTCAAGGGGCCAGGAAGTTATTTACGCAAAAGGCCTGGTGGTAGCTCCCGGATTCATCGACGTCCACACGCACGTTGAGGGAGCAATCGAGAAGATTCCTGATGCCGACAACTTTCTCACGATGGGTGTTACGACCTTGATCACAGGTAATTGCGGCTCGTCTGCCTTAGATTTGGATAAATGGTTTACTGAGATCCAGACCAATGGCATCGGTGTTAACGTCGCTTCTCTCGTCGGACATAACACTATTCGCAGTGCCGCCATGGGAGGAGCCTTCAACAGACCTCCGAGTCCAGAAGAGTTGGCGCGAATGCGTGATCTTGTCGATCGGGCAATGAAGGCGGGAGCGGTTGGTCTATCAACTGGCCTCGAGTACATACCGGGTACATACGCTAATCCTTATGAGATTACCGAGCTCGCTCGTGTGGTTTCACGTTACGGCGGTATCTACACCACACACATGCGTGATGAAGGTGAGGCGGTCGAAAAGTCTGTGGCCGAGTCGATTGCTGTTGGTGAACAGGCGGACTGCCCAGTTGAAATCTCACACTTCAAGATTTCCAGCAAGAAACGTTGGGGACAGACTGCTGCCGTTATCAAGCTAGTTGAGGATGCGAGAGAACGCGGAGTCCAGGTTACGGCAGATCAGTACATGTATCCGGCGAGTAGCACCGACATCGGCATACTTTTCAATCCCTGGGTTTTCGAAGGGGGAAAACTTAGTGAACGTCTAAAGGATCCTGCAACACGAGAAAGAGTTAGAAAAGACATTGTTGCGAAAGCCAACGCTCAGGGATTCGCAGATCTTTCGTTTGCTTATGTGGCTGTGTATGACGCTGATCAGAGCTATAACGGCCACAACCTTGCGGACATTACGAAATCGACCAGGAACAAAACGGATATTGATTCGCAAGCTGACTTGGCTATCGACATGCTACTTGGCGGCGGTGCAAGGTTGGTGCTTCGCAAAATGTCGGAACAAGATGTCGAAGCGATTCTAAAACAACCATTCACAATGATTGCTTCCGATGCAAGTGTAATGGGCCTCGGAGGGAGTAGTGTTCCCCATCCGCGCAACTTTGGCAACAACGCTCGTGCACTCGGTTATTACGTACGTGAAAGAAAGGTGTTATCGCTTGCGGAAGCGATTAGAAGGATGACTTCGTTACCGGCCCAGACATTTAAGCTCTGGGATCGGGGTTTACTTCGACCAGGGTTGGCGGCGGATCTGGTGGTCTTTGATGAAAAGATGATCAGAGATCTGGCAACGTTCGAACAACCCAAACGAACTCCAATGGGAATTCAATATGTAATCGTTAATGGCAAAATCGCAGTGGTGCGTTCGGCGCTTACTCATGTTCGTTCAGGTCAAGTGATTCGCGCGAAAGCCATGGAAACCAATGTAAGCTCCAGTTCGACGAAAGGGGAACAGGAATTGAGAACGCGCGATGATGCAATCCAGCGCAAGTTCACCGAACTCGAGCAAGGTTACAAAGCTAAACGGATTACGAAGCAGGAATACCTGAACGGATTGTTGCCACTACAGATGCAAGAATTGAAGTTATTTGAAGATGCCAGAAAGACTCAGTTTATTACTGCAAGTGAGAACGATTATTGGAATCGGAGCCGTTTGAAGTTTCCGAGCCAGGTCGCACAAACAATCAGGGCGTTACTCAAAGAGAAATGAATACCTTAGCTCTCGGGATCAAAACACTCACTCTTGTAAAGTGTCCGTTATTACATTGACAGAAAACAAGGTCTCCAAAATGCAAAATGGCCGCTTGCCTTTTACGTCGTTCTCAGGCGATGATCTGCTACTTTTCAAGCGCTAGTTTGGCAAAGAGAAGTTGCCCAAACTGCCAGACGATAAGAGATTTGGAAATGCGACGTTTCCTCCCGCTCAGCACATCACATGGCCCGCACTTGTCCTCTTCAACCCCCCGTCGATCACTCGAAGTATCATTATCTTGGTGTTTCGATACCGCCCGAAGCAAATCGACATCAACTCTATTTAGGTAAGTAGTTATCGTTCAATGACTCCCGAAGAGACGAACCTTGAGGCACATGAAGTTCCAACTGAACCGTCGCAACGGTTTGGCGACGCGTCGTCACTCTCATCGGGAACGAGACTTGGCCAATACAAGATCCTTGCGACACTTGGCAGTGGGGGAATGGGCGAAGTGTTTCGTGCACTCGACACTCGGCTAGGACGCGAGGTAGCGATCAAGATTCTTTCTGGAAGCCTGTCACCAGATAAAGCTGCAGTGAGCAGGTTTGAAGGCGAGGCGCGTTCAGCCTCCGCTCTGAATCACCCAAACATCGTCACCATATACGAATTAGGTAACGTTGATTCGACTCAGTACATCGCGATGGAACTTGTCGACGGCAAAACCCTTCGCGAGCTCCTAATGACAGGTTTGATTCCGATGCACAAAGTTATTCACATCGCGTCGCAGATAGCTGATGGTCTGGCGAGGGCACACGAGGTAGGGATTGTCCACCGTGATCTGAAGCCTGAGAACATCATGGTCCGCGATGATGGTCTGGTAAAGATCCTGGATTTTGGTCTTGCCAAACTCTACGAGCGGTCCACTCATGGAATCTCCGAAATCGACACACGAGTGTACCACCAGACCACACCCGGCGTGGTGATGGGAACACTCGGTTATATGTCGCCACAACAGGCGACCGGCCTATCAGTCGACTTTAGATCAGACCAGTTTTCTTTTGGCCTCGTGCTCTACGAAATGGTCACGGGAAAAAAGCCACTACAGCGCGCCTCGGGTATCGCGACAATGGCTGCGTTGTTAAATGAACAGCCGGAACCTGTTGGTGCCCTGAATCCTGAAGCACCGGCGCCACTTTGTTGGGCCATCGAACATTGCCTGGCAAAGGAACCCGAAAACAGATACGCCTCTACCGGAGACCTTGCCCGGGAGCTGGCAACGATTCGAGCGCACTTTTCAGAACTCAAAGCCGAGCGTATTGAAGCGCCTACCAACAAACTCCCGCGACAACTCACGCCGTTTGTTGGTCGAGACGTTGAAGTAGGCGCGTTGAAAGAGACTCTACTACGCGAGGACGTGTTACTAACAACAATCACCGGTCCGGGCGGCGTTGGTAAGACACGATTGGCGTTAAAGGTTGCGGAGGATTTGATCGAGGAGTTTCCCGCCGGAGTTCACTTTGTTCAATTAGGGCCTGTTACCGATGCGGGGCTTGTGCCGTCCCTAATTGCCCAGTCGCTCCACGTTAGGGCCGGCGGTCATTCACCACTCGAAGCACTAAAGGAGCACCTGCGTGGCTCTTTGCGGAAGCCATTGCTTCTAGTACTCGACAATTTTGAACATCTTGTCTCAGTAGCTCCAATGGTAGGAGAGCTTCTCGCGATTGGGCCACACCTGAAGATTCTGGTTACCAGTCGGGCACCGTTACAGATATATGGGGAGAATGAGTTTCCGATGCCGCCGCTCACGCTCCCTGAATCGCGAAATATTAGCGTCGATTCAATGCAGCAGTATTCCGCGGTGGCGCTTTTTGTACAGCGTGCAGCAGCCGTTAAGCCTGACTTCGTCCTGACGCAGGATAACGCCGAAGATGTGATCGAAATATGTACTCGTTTAGATGGCCTGCCACTGGCAATTGAGTTGGCTGCGTCTCGCATAAAACTGTTTCAGCCCGCAGCGCTGAGGGCGCGTTTGGCAAGTCGACTACAAATACTGACTGGCGGCTCGCGGGATCTTCCAGCTCGTCAACAAACCCTGCGCGGCGCCATCGACTGGAGTCATGACTTTCTTAACGAGGCTGAACAGAAACTGTTTCGACGTCTATCGGTTTTTGTGGGCGGCAGCAACCTCGAACAGATAGAGGCCGTCTGCGACACCAGAAATGATCTTGGTTTGGACCTGCTAGACGGAATGGCAGCTCTTGTTAATCAGAGCTTGATCCGGCAGATAGAGCAGGCTCAAGGTGAAACTCGCTTTGACATGTTGGAAACCATTCGTGAGTACGCTCTTGAGAAACTCGTGGCCAGTGGTGAAGAGCCCGCAACTCGCCGAGCTCATGCGGCTTACTGCGTGATCCTGGCTGAGGAGGGTGCAGCGGAAAACAGCGAAGCTGAACGAGCAAAGTGGTTTGACTGCTTCGAGATTGAACATGAGAATTTGCGTTCAGCCCTTGAGTGGTTAATCGACAATAAACAGGTCGACTGGGGATTTCGACTCGGCCTCGCTCTCTTCCAGTTTTGGGAAGCTCGAGAGTTTTTTGCGGAGGGTCGCGACCGGTTAGAAAAATTGTTGAAATTGAATGAGGAAACGGAACCAAACAAGGAGCGAGCGAGGGCGCTTTTTGCAGCGGGCGTGCTGGCTGGTGAACAACGTGACTATGGTGCAGCCGAGACTTTCATGCGAAAGAGTCTGGAAATCAGTCGTGTATTGAATGACAAACAAGCAGTTGCGGTCGCACTCAACGGATTGGCCTGCCACGCAAAAGACAATGGCAAGATTCAATCTGCACGCTCGCTATTTGATGAAAGTCTGACGCTTTGGAAGGAATGTGACGATCGACTTGCTAGCGCTCGATCACTTAGTAATCTGGCGAGCGTAATGCGATTGCAGGGCGAGTTTGAGCGGTCAACAGCACTCTATGAAGAGTCACTCGAGATATTGAAAGAATTGGGCGACGGTTCAGGCGTTGCCTGGGCATTAAACTATCTTGGCGACGTTGCGCGTGATCAGGGTGATTCCAGAAAAGCACAGGAATACTACGAAGAGAGTCTCGTTGCTTTCAAACGATTGGGTGATGAGCGGGGATATGCAGGCGCACTTGCTGATCTTGGCAATCTTGCTGGTGACCAGGAAGATTTCAGCCTCGCCCACTCACTTTATCGAGACAGTCTGACCATATTCCAAGAGTTGGACCACAAGCGCGGTATCGCCCGGCTGCTCGATTGTTTTGCTTGTCTCGCAGCTGCTCAAGCGGATCCGGCTCGATCTTTGCAACTTGCCGGAGCGGCAGCAGCTCTGCGTGAAACTTTTGGCGCCGCACTTTCACCAGCCGAGCAAGCGACACTCGAAACGAAACTTGAGCCTGTCAGACGGTCATTAACTAAAGCCGCAGGAACTGCGGTCTGGTTAGAGGGTTGGGCCCTCCCGATGGAGACAGCTGTCGCGAAGGCGTTGGACCCGGTCGAGGGGACTGCAGCTTAAATACGCGACCTAACGTTTATTCGGCAGTTGTCGGGTCAATTAGTCGGCGTACGGCCGAAATGCGATTGGCGGGAAAGCCGCCTCGTTTTGCATGCTCTCTAATCATTGCTTCATCTGGAGCAAGATAGACACAGTAGAGTTTGTCGCCAGTGACGTAGCTGTGCAGCCACTGAATCTCAGGACCAAGTTCCTTCAGAACCCCCACGGAGTCTCGCGATACTTTTTGTAGCTCCGCATCAGACAGATTTCCCAGACCGGGAATTTCTCGTTCGATTACATATTTTGGCATAAGTCGTCTCCAGAAAAGGATGAATGCTAACAGGAACATTTATCAAGCTTCAAGCAAGGTTGTAGGGCGTCCCTCCGTGGGCGCCCACGGTAGGTGGGACGCCCCTACAAAGAACAGCACGCAATCATATTTATTTGGGAGAGTATTGGAATGGATTTAAGATCGCTGCAACGACCGTTGAAAGAAAGATACCGCAGTAACCCAGAAGCCTCGCGAATCACGCTTAGGGCAAAGAGCTCTGAAAACGATTCGCCGATCGCTTGCTCAGTAGATATCGGCCGTCAAATCTATGAAGCCGGAGCGCACGCTGGTGTTGGTGGCACAGGGATGGTGGCCTGTTCGGGTGATTTACTACTTGGCTCATTGGCAGCGTGCGCTCAGATCACGTGTCAAATGGTGGCTACAGCGATGGGAATACCAACTGCGAGTATCGAAGTCACGGTGGAAGGTGAATTAGACCTGAGCGGCACACTGGGTGTTTCCAAGGAAGTGCCGATTGGCTTTGAAAGTATCCGAGTTGGTTTTGAGATCAACGCACCCGGAGCGAGTGCGGACCAACTGAGCTCCCTCCAAAAGAAAACTGAACAATACTGCGTCGTAATGCAAACTCTGCTTCGCCCACCACAGATTGAGACCAACTGGACCACCGAGCCATAGGTTTTCACAATCCGCAACGCATTTGCAAAATACCACCAAAGGAGTTGGTGGATGGTTCAAATCCTTTCTGAGGTCCACATCAAAGATCGTTAAATCCCACCAACGGCAGTTGGTGGATGGTTCAAGTCCTTTCTACAAAGAAGCCCTCCACTGAGTGCAGCGCGCGTAGCGCGCCGGAGGTAGAACCTGAGCCGATTCATCTAAAGCTTTTAGACCGCTCTTCAAGTGGTGCACAAGTGCTCCAATGTTTTTGAGCAACACTCCTAACGGTTTCTAACCAGCGACTCTTTCTCTCCTCCGGCGCTTCGCGCGCGGCACTAAAAGGGAACATTCTTAAGTAGACAGGATCTGAACAATCCACCAACTGCCGTTGGTGGTATTTAGCAATTCTTCGACGGGGTCTCTATTAGAAAGGATCTGAACCATCCGCCAACTGCCGTTGGTGGTATTTAGCAATCTCGGCAGCGGCCGAAATTTTATTTCAAAACTTACCTAACTTTTTGCTCGTAGGATGTCTCTATAACAATGAAGGAGCTTTTTCGCGAGCCTGGAGCACCGATGACACGGTTAGATTCGCCCGACAAATTTCTAGTTGTCGCGGCGATAGTTGGCGACCTCGAGGCCTTTGAAGAACTGGTATTGCGTTATCGTCCGGCAGTAGTACGGTTGGCGCGAACAATTGTCGGTGATCACGCAGAAGATGTAGCACAAGAGTCGCTTTTGCTGGCATTTAAAGCGCTGCCAACTATTGAGGATCCTGGCAAGTTTGCAGCATGGCTGTCGGCAATTACTCGCAACTGCGCTTTTCGCTTCAACAAGCGCGAAGCCGCACAGACGAGTAAGCGAGTGCCCTTCGATGAAGCGCTCTTGGAGAAAGTCGCGGCACTGAGTAGTCCGCTAATCGGCAAGAGTGAGAATGAGGAAATGGTTAAAGCGCTCGAGCATTTGCCGTCTGATTATGCACTACCACTGAGACTGCGGTTCCTCGATGAAATGCCGCTCAAGAGAATTGCAGCGTTCATGGGTATCCCGCTGTCTACGGTCAAGTGGAGGTTGCATGAGGGGAAGAAGCTGTTACGAGCGAGGGTAACAACGGATAAGTAGAGGAGAACAAAATGGAGAAAGAAACTCTAAAGCTGGTCAATGTGATGCGCCGTATTGCGCGTGCAGCAAATTACGCAGTTTGGACCAACTCGACACCACAGACAAATCAGTTTTGTGTCGAACAATACAATCGAGTTCTTGCTCGTTTGACTGAGCTTGAGCCGTCGCTTGCCGGACTGTTTACATCGCTTGCGAATGATGCTTCTCCCGAGGTGACGCGAATCGCTGCGCGAGAAGTGCTGGCTTACTTTGAATCCGATCTCCCTGAAGTTGGCTGGACCTTTGAGCGTCCACTGTTCCGCGGCTGTCATCCGCGACGAGGGCGAGTGAATTATGTCCCCGTAACATGTGACTAGATGTCCGACAAGCTTTAGCTTGTCGCGGATCTTAATCGGATCTTAGTTGTGGGCGGATCTGAATCATCGCGGATCTTAATCATAGATAATTGATGGGAGAGGTCATGGAAAGAGAGAAGGAACTGATCAAGCTGATCAATGTATTGCGACGCACATCGCGGATGGCGCTGCAGTCTGAGTGGACCGGAGGAAAAGAAGACGCCGCCGGGTTTTGTACCGAGCAATATAATCGCGTGCTGACTCGACTCAAGGAGATTGACCCGGATGTAGCAAAAGTATTTGAGCCATTACCATCCGGAAGTTCATTGACGGTAGTGGCAATGGCCTCAAGACAACTGGCAGCCTATTATGAAGATGAACTTGGGCCAGGCAGAGGTTTTGGGCGTGGTTACGGCTTCGCGTTTGATCCGAAGATGTTCAAGGAGTTCTGGGAAAAGTCTTCGCGTGAGTTTGAAGACATGGGTGAGTTTATCCGAGAGAGTATTGATGAATGGATTCGCCACAAGAAGCAGAGTGCTGGCGAACAGCAGGGAAGTAAAGAGGGCGCGAAAAAGTAGCTCTTTAGTAACCCCATCGCGATTACCTCACAAGCTCTTCTGTCGGAGCGCGTACGTCTCGTGCGCATGTTTCCCAACCACGATGACACATCGGAGGAAGATACGCTGAGACGTCGGAGGAAGAATTTCGCGCAGGTTAGCGCACGAGACGTACGCGGTCCGACAGAAGAGCCTGTCTTATTAATTCCAAGCGGCCACTAAAGGTAAACAATTAGGCAGTTCTAATGTTATTCTTCCTCTCCAGTTTTTCCCATGCAAAATTCAGGAGGGGCCAATTCAGTGTCAGCGTCATGGTTGTCACGCAGAGACTTTATTCTCGGACTAGGTTCTACCGCACTCGCTACTGGCTTTATCGCAACAGCGTCGGCTAAGAGCCTTGGTCCACTCATTAACGTAAGCCACTCACCAAAGCCGGAATCGGGAAACATCAAGTTTGGCTACGCTGCCATAACCTGGGAAGGAAATGATGCCCAGGCAATGAAGGACATTTCTGACTTGGGCTTTCCCGGAATTCAATTGCGCAGCAACGTGCTAAAGGAGTACGAAGCAAAACCCGACGCGCTTCGAGCGCTCCTCAATCAATACAAGCTTGAATTGGTTGCCTTCTCGAGTGGCGGCGTAAGTATTGCTCCGGGCACGGAAGCCGATGAGATTGCAAAACACGTCCGTAACGCAAAGTTTGTACGTGCGCTGAACGGACACTACTTGCAAGTGACAGACTCAGCACGGCCTAAAGATCGAAAGCCGGTACTGGCGGATTTCAAAAAATTAGCTCGCGTGCTCACGGAGATAGGTAAGCGAACTGCGGACCTTGGTCTACCTCTGGGCTATCACAATCACATGGCGAGTTTAGGTGAAGCGCCTGATGAAGTTGATCGGATCATGGCCTCGGTTGATCCACGCTATGTCAAACTCGAGTTAGACATTGCCCACTACAAACAAGGTGGCGGCGACCCTGCTAAAGCGATTCGACAGTATCGTGACCGGCTGCTCTTTCTTCACATAAAGGATGTTGAGAGCTTAACGAGTACAGACCCAGGTGCTCGTAAGTATCGTTTTGTCGAGCTTGGGCGCGGCAGTGTTAACTTGCCTGAAGTCTTCGCTGCCTTGGATGAAGTAAAATTTGAAGGCTGGGCAGTCGTCGAGCTGGACAGCGTCCCTGACAAGTCGCGTACACCGAAAGAATCGGCCCAGATCAGCAAGGAGTACCTGGAAAAGAAACTTGGTGCGACGGTATGTCCGTGTGACCTGATCTAATGTCCGATAAGCTTTAGCTTGTCGGCAACTCACTAAAGAATTTTCGTTGCGCACTCAATTCGTTGATATTGTGCGCAGTCCAATTGGAGAACACATTCCTAACCACACGACAAGCTAAAGCTTATCGGACACGAGGAGATTCCATGTCAGATAGTTCATCGCGCAGAGATTTCATCAAGAACGCGACTCTGGGTGCGGCGGGAGTAATGATTGCATCGACTGCATCAAGCTACGGAAAGATTCTCGGCGCTAATGACCGAGTGCGAGTTGGCATCGTTGGCTATTCAGATCGCGCCCGACAGTCGCTGATACCGGCGTTCTTGATGCATTCAAAGGAGCTTAACTTCGACCTCGTGGCTGTTTCCGATATTTGGACCACACGGCGCGAAGAAGGCACAGCTGCGTTGGCAAAACTCACTGGTCGTGAGATTGCTGCCGTTCGTAATAACGATGAACTCTACGAACAGAAAGTTTGTGACGCGGTCATTATTGCTACGGCAGATTTTCAACATGCATTACACGGCGTTGAAGCAGTACGAGCCGGCTGCGACGCCTATGTTGAAAAGCCGATGGCCAACACGATGGAAGACGCTCGCGCAATACTCGAGGCCGTTAGGGAGACTAAACGAGTCGTACAGATTGGGAGCCAGCGTCGCAGCGGTAGCAACTACATGCGAGCCAACGAGTTTATTAAGTCAGGTAAGTTTGGCGATATCGTGATGGTGGAAATGACATGGAACGTCAATCAACCGGGACGCTGGCGTAGACCTCAACTGGTAAGAGGAATTCGGCCTGAGCAGACTGACTGGAATCGATTTCTGCTTAATCGACGCGAGAATGGTGTACAGGCGAAGTGGGATCCCAGAAAGTACGTCGAGTATCGACTGTTTTGGCCTTATTCCACAGGTATTCCTTGTCAGTGGATGTCACACCAGATCGATACGGTCCATTGGTTTTCAGATTTACCACGTCCCAGGAGCGTTGTTGCAAACGGTGGCGTTTACCAGTGGCGTGATGGACGTCAGAACGCAGATACAATGACTGCCGTATTTGACTACGGTCCACTGAATGACCCGTCGAAGGGTTTTCAGGTCGTCTACTCTTCGCGATTCAGTAATTCCGCCGGCGGGGTGAAGGAGCTGTACTACTCGAACGCGGGTATGCTCAATTTGGATACAAATAAGATCACACCGGAAGGCGGACTGCGCGACAAAGAGGCAGCGGAAATGCAAATGAAGCCAAACCTTCTGCCTGAGATGTCCATTGCGGATCCTGTTACGCAAGCCCCAGTCGCGACAAGTGCTAATACAGGAGCGGATTCGTTGACCGCGGCCCATATGCGCAATTGGATGGAATGTGTTCGCAGTCGCCAGACACCAAATGCCAGCGTACAAGCCGGCTATAACCATTCGACGGCAATTTGCATGACACATGCTGCGTTAGTGTCAGGGAAACGCGTCACTTTTGACGATGACAACCAGAGAGTAGTTGTCGGCTGACGCTACGGTTGCAGGTTGAGACGCTGCAAGAGTTTGGCAAAGCGTGGATCCGAATGCAGACTGTCGTAAACGGGATCCACCTTTAAACCCGGAATGCCGGACGAACGCTCATCAATTGCTTTGTCTAACCAGTAGAACGCCTGATCCACGTCTCCTATTCCCGCGTTCACTTTTGCCAGATTGATCGGCGATACATAACCTCCATTGCTGGCATTGTTCAGCAAGACGTCTCGTTGCGTTTGTAGATAGGCGGGCCAGCCAGATTCCTTCACGAGCTGTTTCACTTTTGTGATCTTCTCGGAGTTGCAGTCAATCGTAGAAGCTGCGGCGCCCTCATCGATCGCCTGGTCATACATTCCCTTTTTTTCGTATGTTTCCGCCAGGACCCAATGATTGAGTGACACTTTGGGTTCAGCGTTAACAATCCGCTGAAGATGCTCGATCGCCTCATCATATCGATGCATATAGAAGAGAAGTCTTCCCCTCGAGCGGTTGATTACCATCGAGTGTGGATCAAGTTCTTGAGCTCGCTGCATCTCGATTGATGACTCATCGAAACGACCGAGGCTCATAAGAAACCAGCCGTAGGCGAGATGTATTGACGCCACATTAGGATTCAACTCGATAGCTCGTTTGAACTCTTTTTCTGCGCCGGCCCAGTCGTAGTCAAATTGATACTTAACTTCCGCCAGCAGATTCCGCGCCTGGGCCAAATCCGAATCCAGCTCCAGAGCCTTTGCAAGATTGCTGTCGATTTTCGGCTTGATCTCCTTATACGCAACTTGGTTATCACCGACGAGAGTGATCTGGAGGTCCGCTATTCCAACATATGCGAGCGCAAACTTTGGATCTCGGTCGATCGCCTGTTGATAGTACTGAAACATCTTTTGGCGATTTTCTTTGGTGCGATTGTCCCAAAGGTATTGAGCCTGGAGATAGAGTTGATAGGCTTCCGGACTATCTGTGTAACGCTTTGTCAGTAGTTGCTGTTCTTTGGCGTTCAGCTTCAATGGTAGAGAGGTTGCAACTCTTTCCGATATCGAATCCTGGACGTTAAAGATGTCAGTAAACTTTTCATCGAATTGTTGAGCCCACAAGGCGGCTCCGGTTTGAATGTCAGTGAGACGAACGGTTACACGCACGCGATTACCAACTTTTTGAATACTCCCATCGACAACTGCATCGACGTTCAGCTCGCGACCAACTTTCAGTGGGTCTTGTTCCGGATCGACGTACTGACGAACTGCTCCCATAGGCCGCACAACAAGCTGTTGCAAATTGCTGAGATGTGTGATGAGAGTTTCAGTCATTCCCATCTGCAATGACTCGTTGCGACTATCTTTACTGACTGGTTTGAAGGGCAAGACCGCAATGCTTCTGACTTCGTTGCTAACTACTTCGGCTTTGCTTGTCTCGACAATTTTTGCCGGTGCTTTAGTTATCAGAGCGTAGACAATCAGCAAAGCGATCACAGACGCAGCAACTAAGACTACAGTCTGAGTCCTTGGGAAGTGAGTTCTACCTACCGACGTGGCGACGTCACTTGGTGGAAACTGCTCCTGCACAACTGGTGAGAATGTTCCAATCTTCTCTTCGACGACTGGTGCGACGAAGCGAAAACCTTTGCGTGCGACCGTTTCAATAATTGGTTTACCGTCGTCATTCACCCCCAGCGTTTTTCTAAGTGTCCAGATTTGCTGGGCCAGGTTTGCTTCCTCTACGAAACTGTCTGGCCAAAGTGCGCTCATCAATTGCTCTTTTTCAACGAGGTGACCAGCGCGTGCGACCAGAAAGCACAACGTGTCGAAAGCTTTTGGTGTTAGACAGACAGTTACGTCATCCCTCACAAGTCGACGCTCGGCGGGTTCCAGTCGAAAAGATCCGAATTTGTAGACGCTATCGCAATACTCTCGCATTCTTGCCCCTTTTAGGATTCTTTAATGAATCTTTTAGAGCTGCCTAAAGCCTACTAGCTGTCATTCCAGCTAGTTTCCGATCGAGTCACGGGAGCAACGGGGATGCGTAAGGTCGTGGTTGGCCTGCGTCATTCTATTCCGTGGCTCGCAAGACTTTCAACGCATTTCCCCATGGTCAAAAAGTCGGATCGGTCGTTCGAAAAACGGAAAGGATTCAAAATGAATCACCTAATCAAAATAGCGCTGCTCATGGTGTTAACTGGTTCTGGAGTGTTTGCCCAAAACTTGAAGCCAAACGTTGCTGCACTCAATGAAAGAGGGGCAGAAGCCTTAAGACTCGGTGAATATTCCCGAGCGATAGAGCAATTTAAGCGCGCTATTGAAATCGAACCTGGTTCGGCGATCGCCTACAACAACATCGGAGCCACTTACAATACAATTGGAGCCTACAAAACTGCGCTTGGTTGGCTGCGAGAGTCGACGAAAATTGATCCACGATATAGTGAGGCCCACTACAACCTCGGTTTTTCCTATATGAGACTTCACGATTACGCCAACGCAGTAAAAGCGTATCAGCAGGCAATTAGTTGCAACCCAAATTTCGTTGAAGCTCAGAACAGCCTCGGTGTTGCATACAACGAAATGGGTAAGAGAGAAGTTGCTATTGAAGCTTACACGGCTGCTTTGCGCGTGAAGCCGGACTATCCCGAAGCACAAAACAACTTAGGGACAGCTTTGGCTGAGCTTGAACGCTATGATGAGGCGATTATCTGTTTTCGACGTGCTTCAGAGTTGAAAACGGGGTGGGCATTGCCGGCTTACAATCTCGGAGTTGTGTTGTTGCGTACCAAGGACACCGCCGCCGCACTCGAGCAGCACCGAGCTTTGGCGGCGACGGATAAAAGGCTAGCAGACAAGTTGTACGAGGGAATCTATCGCGGTCGAATCTTGGTCGTATCGAATAAGTGATGCGTTGGCGATCTCATTGGAGATCGTCAGACCGCGATAAGAAGGTCCTCAGCGTAGGGTCGCCGGCCGAGGAACGAGGCTTTGCATAAGAATGGCGGAATCCCACCCACGGGAGTGGGTGGATGGTTCAGATCCTTTCTACTAAGGCCGTCCTCCCTCAGTCCTGCGCGCGGAGCGCGCCGGAGGAAAGAGCAAGAGCCTTAGAAAGGATCTGAACGAACCACCAACTGCCGTTGGTGGGATTCAGAGTGACGACCAGTAAGGTACGCTTCGTAGAAAGGATCTGAACGAACCACAACTCCCGTTGGTGGGATATGGAAGCCAAGGACCAACAATCTCAAAAAAGAGAGGGCGGTGTCGGGCCGCCCTCTTAAAGTATTTCAGGAACCTTAACTGTAAAGTAAGGTTCGATTATCACCGCTCAATCAAAACACATATCGCAGTTGCAATCTGCCCGTGCGAGCTCCGCTCGTTCCTACGGAGATACCCGAGTTCAGATTAGGTTGATTGAAGAATGGATTTGTTACATCGCCGTCCGACAACCCGCCCGCCTCAAACCGGAAGATCGGGGTGTTGAATAGGTTGAAGTAATCAAATCTGAGTTCAAATCGATCCTGTTCCCACGGTGTGAACGGAATCTTGAATGAACGCTGCAGACTCATGTCAAACGTGTTGTATGCAGGAGCCCTCAAGGTGTTGCGGCCGGCAATTCCAGTTCGAATCGACGGATCAACTATATAACGCACAGCATCAAATGCTACTGGATTGCAGTTGATGTCAAAGAATCCGGTTGCAGAAACCCCGCAACCAACCACGCCTGCCTGTGAATTCGCAAACCCGACCGAAGTAGCAGGTGCAGAAAGGTTTGAAATTGATGGGCGATCGTTCGTAGCAGTGAGATCGCCGTTAAGGTCAATACCAGTCATGAAAGGCGAAGAAACATTGCCCGACTGATATCGCCAGATACCTGAAAATTGGAAACCACTCGTAAGCCCTTTCCAAAATCCGGTGCCGACGCCAGGGATGTCCCACAAACCTGACAATGTGAAGATGTGTGGAACGTCAAAGTCCGAGACTCCACGATCTACCGCACGATTGAAAGGATCCGAACCTACACTGGTACCACTAGTCGTCGTGAATATTTCACTGTTCGTGTTGTCGATCGTCTTTTGGTAAGTGTAAGTTGCGCGATAAAGGAAGTTGTTCCTGAAGCTACGTTCCAGTCGCATTTGTAATCCGTGATAGATCGAGTCGCCACCGTTAGTACGTGAGATGACGGACCCTCTCGTAGCGAACAAGCGACCATTCAGGTTAGTGGAACCTACTATTCCGGGGTTGATCTGCTCGCTAATCAGTAATCTCGTGGCTCGAGTTCCCACGTATGCTACGTCAAGAATGTTATGGCCCGGCAGTTCGCGTTGGATACCAAAGTTCCAAACGTAGGTGAGTGGATTTTTCAGATCAGCTGGCATCGTATTCTGCGTCGCCTGTGGATTAGCAACCAGGGTTGCTGGCAACGCGCTGTCGGTGAAGTTAGGAATACCACGGCCGCCAAGGTTTGCTCCGAGTACCGTGGTACCCAGCGAATTCGGCGATGTTCCCATGATGTTGCTCAAGATGTTGTTGAAGAACACATCATAGTTCATCGCAAACCCGCCCCTTATCACTGTCTTTTCTGAACCAACGAAGTTACTCATCCAGCCTGAGTCGAAGTGCGGCGAGTAGGCGAAGCTAAAGCGTGGCCCAAAGTTATTGTTGTCACGGTTCTGCTCGACACGTGTTTGTAACGGTGCGTCAAAACCCGTGAATGCCGGAAACGGCGCGTTGTTTGCAACCGCTCCGAAGTTCTCGTAGCGCAGCCCAAAGTTTAGCGTTAGGTTTGGTCGGACTTTCCAGGTGTCGTTGATGAAGTACGCCTGGGTCGTGACATTCGGATAGTCGAGACCTGGTCCAAAGACCTTCGCTGCCGCACCTGAACCCACTCCCGAGAACGAATCGACGAAGTTACCGAGCGTGGGGAAGCCCCCGCCTCCGGCAAACGTCAATTGTCCTCGAGTGTTGATTGGCACGAACTGTTTTGCTCGCTGCATAAGGATGTCAGCACCAACTCGTAGTGTATGGTTACCTCGAGTGTGGGTAACGGTGTCCTGGAATTGGTAGTTATTAAAGACTCTTCCCTGGACAAAATTCGGAGAGAGACCAACCGTGGATATAGTGGTTCCAGCAAAGAGAAACTGTGGACCGCTAGTAGCAAGGTCAGCATCTCGTGGTCCAAAGAAGAGGTTGAAGCGACTGTAACCAAAACGGGCTTCATTAAGGGTCCGCGGTGAAAAGACGTAGGTATCACTGATATACATATTCTGCGTCAGTGATGGTACGTCGATCTCAAAACCGGGAAACTGACTACCAGCGATGCCGGTAGAAGGATCCGGGAATTGATTACTGAACAACTGTTTGTTTGCGAGGTAACGGAAAGATGCGCTGTTCTTGGACGAGGATGCCCAATCGACTCTCGCAAGATAGTCGTAGGTGTTAACGGGTTGCGGGCTGAAATTCGTGGCGGTACCAAACTCAATATCTGGACGGCCTCCTCCGAGCGGAACGTTGATTAGATTTGTGGCGCCTCGAAGGTCACCCACAATCCCGAGGTATCGGTCGAGGTTTGGACTTGCACCGACTGGAAATAGCGCACGAAGCTGACTCAGTCCAGCTTGTGTTGGTACAACTGCACGACCCAGTACAGCCCCTGCTCGAACGAGGTCGGCTTGATAGGTGCCAAAGAAGAACAGTTTATTCTTGATGATTGGTCCACCAATCGAACCACCAAAAGTGTTTTCAGTGGATTGCGGCACCTTGGTAAGTAACGATTGCGATATCTGTGCAGGTGTTAATGAGTCGAAAGCGGAATTCTGGATAACGTCGTAAGCGGATCCATGGAATTCATTTGAACCACTTTTGGTGATCACGTTTACGACGGCGCCGCCAGCTCGCCCATATTCCGCAGAGTAATCGCCACCTAGTACGGTGACCTGCGAATAAGCGTCGCGAACTGCCGGTTGGTACACCTGACCTGTAATTGAATTGTCGTTATTGTCCAGACCATCAACTAACTGATTGTTACCGCGTGGTCGCAATCCATTAATCGAGAATTCTGTACCCTGAACGAAACCTGCGGCCACGCCGTTCGCACCTCCCACATCGGCGACACCCGGTAAAGTGAATACGAGGTTGACTGGATTGAGTCCTTGCACAGGTAAGTCTCTAATTTCACGTTCACCCAAGGTGTTGACGCGGGCCCCGTCCGTATTCTGTACTACCACTTCGTTAGCGGCACTGATTACTACTTCCTCAGTGGGACTGCCGATTTCGAGTTTGAGCGAAAGGTTCACAGTCTGAGCTGCGTTTACCTCAATTTTGTCGAGCTTTGCGGTTTTGAATCCCTGACCCGAAGCTTCGACGGAATATTCTCCTGGGTCAACAGCATCAAGTCGAAAACTTCCGTTGCTGTCGGCGACTGTGTCTCGCACGACGCCGGTCTTAAGATTTCTAATCTTTACAGTTGCGTTAGGAATGCTTGCGCCGTTTTGGTCTTGAACAGCTCCTACAACGAAACCCTTGCTGGTTTGAGCCGGTGCAGAGCTGATTACGCCCAGCACTAATAAGGCCGCTACCATCAATTGAACTTTAACTCTCTGCATCTAACTAACTCCTTTTCCTTGTCTATCGGATCTCTCCGATCATTTGGATCGCCTGCCAACGGGGAGTTGATTCAGTGGCCGTGCATCGATCTCTACTTCAGAAATTCGGAATATTGCATTTGCCACGTCACGCAGGCAGAACACTAAGCCGCAAGAAATGTGCCCCCCGACTTCGGTTTCATAGAACTCAACTGATCACGCGAAGTATGTGTTTCGGCAAAAGCCTAAATTGAGGATTTTGGATTTTTTGAAATTCTTGTTGAGAGGTTCGGATGATTGATGAATTTGGGTGAGAGTTGTTGATAAGCAGACTTCCAAACTATCGTATGTTTTGAAACAGCTTGTGGATACAATTTCCTGGATAACCGGGCTCTAACTTGAATTAGCGACCTTCCTAAATGCTTTAGAAATTGACAAAAGCCTCAACGGGCCTAATTCATTCAGCGTTACAGTTTGTCCACGGTGCTGTAATCTCGCGCGAAGGCCCGATGCACCGCGTCAAGCCAAATACTTGGAGAAGTTTTTGGCAATCTTAAAACCTTGAGGAGTAGTACATGATTCGTCGTTGTCCAGCCTTAATCATTTCATGGCTTTTATTGATGAGTTCGATTGGCGCCCAAACGAGGCCTATGTCTCAGTTAGATTCGCGAACAGTTTCGTCACCGAATCAGAGCAGGCCTCGAATCGGACTCGTCTTGAGCGGCGGAGGTGCGCGAGGTTGGGCACATGTGGGTGTGCTTAAGTGGCTAGAGGAACATCGCATACCGGTTGACTATGTTGCAGGTACTAGCATGGGTGGACTTGTGGGAGCGATGTATGCGATGGGAGCGCGCCCAAACGAAATACGGGAAGTTGGGAATGAGATGGACTGGGACAAAGCTTTAAGTGGACCACCCAGTTTCGACGAGCTGAGTTATCGACGAAAAGAAGATCAGCGTGCGTATCCAACTGACGTTGAATTCGGCGCCGGGAAGGGAATCAAACTTCCAAGTGGTATTAACTCGGGACACAACATCGCGCTAATTTTTGACAAGCTAACTCTTCCGTATGCGTCGATCCGCAACTTTGACGATTTGCCAATACCTTTTCGTTGCGTTGCAACAGACATGATCGAAGCAAGACAGGTCGTACTGAGCGACATGCCGCTGTCGCAGGCTCTCCGGGCCACGATGTCCATCCCTGGTTTGTTCAATCCAGTCGAGATCAATGATCGAGTGCTTGCTGACGGAGGCTTGCTGAACAACATTCCCACTGATGTCGCAAAAGAGATGGGAGCGGACATCATTATCGCCGTGAATGTTGGAACTCCACTTGGAACTCGCGAAGAGATCAGGACTCTCCCGGGAATGTTGAGCCAGATCATCGGCGTGGCAACGATTGAAAGCGACCGACGTAATTTGAAACTAGCTAACCTCGTCATCACTCCTGACCTGGGCAAATACACGCTGCTTGATTTCACAGCCGTCAACCCGATTGCCGATCTCGGGTATAAGGCTGCTGAACTGAACGGCGCGGCACTTGAAAAGTATTCGTTAAGCGAAGACGAATGGAAGGAGCATATTGCTGCCAGGGACGCGCGACGAAGAAGCGGTGTACCAGTTCCCAATACCTTGGCTGTAGAAGGGACCACGGAACAGAACGCGCGGTCGGTGAGCAAATCATTGACGCCCGATCTCGGTAACCCAATTGATCCAGATGAGCTCGGTACGAAACTGAGTCGAATTCGCGGTCAGGGACGTTATGAAAGTCTGGACTACACGTTATCAGGGGCATACGATCGCAGCAGATTGATGATTCACGTTCGTGATAAAGCTTATGGTCCGGCTCTGCTTCTGCCAATCGTCGCGCTTCGGAGTTCGAATATTGCGGATGTGAAGTTTTCGATTGGTGGTCGATTCACAATCTTTGACATTGGCGAATACGGATCTGAACTTCGCTTCGACGCAATTATCGGTTCCGACGACTTACTTGGTATCGAATATTTCCGGCCACTCGGTCAGAAGGGATTGTTTGTGGCACCTCGCGCACTCTTCGAAGCTAATTCGGTCGACCTCTTTTCAGATGGTGATCGAGTCGCAGAGTACAGGCAGCGGAAAGTCGCAGCTGGCGTTGACTTTGGGTACATCTTTAATAGACGTACCGAAGTAAGAGTTGGTTATGAGGTTGGTCGCGCTCAGGCAAAAGTCTCAATCGGCGATCCAGTATTGCCAAGCGTTAGAGGCCTCATAAGCGACGCCAGTGCGAGTTTTAGTTTTGAGGGACAAAACAGCGCGAATGTCCCAACGAGAGGTCTGAGTTTCAACGCCAATGCACATTGGTATTTTGCGGCACCTGGAAGCGAGGGAGGATTTCCTCAAGCTCAAATCAGGGCTGCCAATCATATGCCCTTAAATGAGAAAAGCTCTTTATTCCTTTATGGCGGCGCTGGAACTACGTTTTCTGACACCGCCGCACCACTCCAACAGTTCACGCTTGGTGGTCCATTCCGGCTGGGCGCCTTTGGGCCACAAGAATTTCGTGGTGATAACTTTGTCCTTGCAGGCGCAGGCTATCAACACAGGGTTGGCTATTTGCCGGAATTTCTGGGTCGAAAAATCTACGCCGCTGGTTGGTACGAGATCGGAGGGACTTCCTTCAGCGGATCTGACTTCGATCTGCGCAACAGTGTCTCTGGCGGACTATTGTTGGAGACACGAATTGGGCCACTGGTCATGGGAGGTGCATTTGGAGAAGGTGGGCGAGGGAGGATCTTTATTTCACTCGGCAGGATCTTCTGAGCAATGAGATCGATGGAGAAACTAGAGGGCGGTGAATCGATCGCAGTTCAGTACGCGAACTCTTTCTTGTATCCAGGAGATCATCGTACGGGTTGCTCGTGATAGACCTGGAAGCCAGCCCATGACTGGCTTACCGGCATCAACTCAAGTTGGTTGATATTCACGTGCGCCGGCAGGTTCGCGATCCAGAACACTGCGTCGGCAATGTCTTCTGCTGTCAGCGGGTTCGTGCCCTGATAGAGGGCGTCGGAAGCGGGCTGATCGCCGCCAGTGCGCACGAGAGTGAATTCGGTCTGGGCCAAGCCAGGCTCTATGGATGTCACGCGCACGCCTGTGCCATGCAGATCGCTACGCAGCCCGAGCGAGAACTGCCGCACGAAAGCCTTCGTCGCGCCGTAGACGTTACCGCCCGGATAAGGATAGCTGCCGGCGACTGAACTAAGATTAACGATCAAGCCCTTGCGCTCGATCAACATCGGCAACAGTTTATGCGTGAGCGTCACCAAGCCAGTGACGTTCGTCTCAATCATTCTCACCCAGTCGTCCAATTTGGTCTGAGGTGCTGGCGCAGTGCCGAGCGCGAGGCCGGCATTGTTAATCAGGACGTCGACCTTTCGGAAAGATTCACGAAGGGTTGATAGCGTGTGGTCCATCTCAGCCAGATTCAGCACGTCGAAGGTAGCAGCGGTTACAGTCTCCGGGCCAAACTCCTCCACAAGATTGCGGAGACGTTCGGCGCGTCGTCCCATGGCGACAACTCTCCAACGCGCCTGAGCAAAGCGCCGCGCCATTGCGGAGCCAAACCCCGACGTTGCCCCAGTAATCAAGACGGTCTTCGTCATTCTGTTCTCTTTATCTTCCCACTTTGGATATTCAGCATCGCTGATTGTCTTTCATGGAGTTTAATCGGGCGCTGGGTTCGCTGTGTTTCCAGATCGTGCGAAAAGTAGCTGTAATTTGCGATTCCTTGATTCATCTCCGCCGTGGCGACAAGGAGCTTTGCACAAAAAGTTCAAATCCCACCCACGGAAGTGGGTGGATACTTCAAATCCTTTCTAACAGGCTTGCAGCGACGTGAGATCGAAATCCCATCAACGGCAGTTGGTGGATTGTTCAGATTAGCTTCTGGGAATACAGAACCGTTGGAAAGCTCCGGATTTTCCTATTCTCCGCCTTGGTAGAAAGGATCTGAAGCATCCACCAACTGCCGTTGGTGGGATTTGAGAGTGACGACGATGAAAGGCATTTCGTAGAAAGGATCTGAACGAACCACCCACTTCCGTGGGTGGTATTTTGAACTTTTTGTGCAAAGCCGCGACGAGGGCATGATGGCGAAGGCATAAATCCGTATTGCTTTCAGTTGCTCTGAACACTGAGCCTTCCTCGGAAGCTGACTCTGCTGACCGAATCCTAGCCGATCTACTTACTAACTTTGCGTGTAGCAAGAGGCTGATAAACCGAGCAAGGCGAGGGAAGAAGTCGCGACGGCTTCAGGTGCCTAATGTTGACTACTTAGTTGTCATTAATGGAGAAACGTGAATACGACATGAAGCACAGAAAACTTGGACATACAGGACTCATCGTAAGCGAGGTGGCGCTCGGCAGCATGCAGTTCGGCGGGAAGATGAATATGGGTAACCTGGGCCAGGAGGACACGACGCGGATGGTGAAGCTGGCGTTGGACCGTGGCATCAATTTCATCGACACGGCCGACGTATACAGTCTCGGGGAGAGCGAGACACTCCTGGGCAACGCGTTGAAAGGTATCCGGGAAGAAGTCGTGTTGGCCACAAAGGTCAGACTTCCAATGGGTGAGAATTTCAACCGGAGCGGCGCGACCCGCGTGAACATCATGCGCGAAGTAGAGGGCAGCCTAAGGCGGCTCCAGACCGATTACATCGATCTGTACCAGGTGCATGGATGGGATAGCAACACACCGCTGGAAGAGACCCTGAGAACGCTCGACGATCTCGTGCGCCAAGGGAAGGTCCGCTATATCGGGCTCTCAAACCTTATGTCATGGCAGGCAGCCACTGCGGTCATGCTGCAGGAACGCCTGGGGCTGGAGAGATATGTGACCGCGCAAATGTATTACAGCCTTGTTGGCCGAGGTCTAGAACACGAGTTCCAATCGTTCGCAGAGTACCATGACATTGGAATCCTGGTCTGGAGCCCGCTGGCCGGTGGTTTCCTGGCCGGAAAGTACAGCCGCAACGATCCGCCGCCTGCCGGGAGCCGGTTTGCTGACGCAGGACAGTTCGTGCCTTTCGACAGAGAGATGGGCTACCGCGTGGTCGATGCGCTCAAGGAGGTAGCCTCAAGGCATGGCGTCAGCCCTGCTAGAGTGGCAATCTCATGGGTGCTCAGTCGTCAGGCTGTTAGTAGCGTAATCGTCGCTGCCCGGAAAGCAGATCAACTCGAAGACAACATCCGTGCGGTGGACCTTGGCTTGTCGGACGATGACATCAGGCAACTCGACGCCGCGTCTGACCCGGGTGTTCCATATCCAAAGTGGATGGTCCTTCAGCTCGACACCGCGGAGGATCCGCGTTCCAGGATCTTGCATCCGGAACGCTACGCCGAGGGTGGTCCCTGGAAGGATCTTCGCGGCACGCAGTGGTCCGGCTGAAAGAAGCTTGTCGCAAGTAGCGTGCGCACTTTTCTGAATATAGAAGCTAGAGACCGCCTAACCTGAGGTCTTCAAGAAAGGTTTACCTATGGACTGGAGCAAGCACGGAGTCAAAATCGTACATTCCGAGGAACTGGATCTGAATACGCCACAGACATCGGGCATGACCCGAGCTGCCGCAATTACTCATGCGAAAGCTGGAGCGAATACGTTGTGGGCGGGGACCATGGTGGTCCAACCTGATGCGAAGACGGGACCGCATCACCATGGAGCACTGGAAACCGTGCTGTACGTGGTGAGGGGACGAGTGCGGATGCGCTGGGGCGATCGATTGGAACTTAGTGACGAAGCCGGAGCCGGAGATTTTATTTACGTTCCCCCTTATGTGCCGCACCAGGAGATTAATGCTGATTCGAATAAGCCGTGCGAAGCTGTAGTCGTGAGGAATGGACAGGAACCGGTCGTCGTGAATCTTGAGTTGGAGACACCGGAACCAGCCAGCGCTGGGCGCAAAGGTATGCCGTTTCACCCGGATTCAGACTAAAGAATTCTTTTGTGGTGAGCTTGTTAATTTTCTCATCTCAACTACTTCGCAGCTTCGGCTGCGAACACTTCGACTACCGCAATGTTCTGCAGCAGCTCCGGTGATAGGTTGTGCCGCGCCTGCAAATAAACCGGACTGTTGTAAGTGACCCACACCTTTCCCTGAGCATCTTCCCAGACCAAAATCTTGAGAGGAAGGTCGATGGCGCTGCTGGGCGCTGCCACCATCACAGGTGTGCCGGCTTTCGGGTTGCCAAAGATCAATAGCTTAGTGGGGAGCATTTTCATCGCTACCCTTTGCGCTTCTCCGCTGTGATCGATAAGCGCGAATAAGGTAACTCCCTTCGTTTGCAGAATTCCTTTGAGCTTCTCGACCGTTTCATCAACCGAGTGATTGCTTGGTATGTGTATGATCCCGTTGTCGCTACTGGACGTCATAATATCTCCCGGCAACTTACAACCTGTCCTGGCAGTGCCCCTTACATGAGTCAGAGTTTACTATCGTTCAGTAACCCTTTTCGAACCCCTGCGTTTTGATATGAGATGCTGGCGGAAGCATTGGCGCTTCGGACAAAAAGCAATTTCTTGTTCATTAAAATAGTGTAGGTGAGTCAAGTTTATGGCTACACCAGTTATTAAGCACGCCTGATCCCCAACCTAAAGGTTGGTGAGAATGAGAGGTTGAGTTCTTGCCCGAGTAGCTGAAGTGGGGTCATCACAGAGTTGTTTTAGATGGTCTCCAGCTCTTGTGGTAGCTCGAAATCTTGCGCTAAGCGTTTGACCGTAGCCACTCTTGCTGTGATGTCACCCTCAAGTAAGTAGAAAGGGATTTGCAGGGTCGTCAACTCACGAACATACCACTCGTGTTGCAACGTGCGGAATGATTCCGGTTGACGTGTGCCATCTTGAACAAAAGGGAAATCAGGGGCACACAACATGACCGCGTCATAAGAGCGGATCGACAATCGTTCTAGTTCCGGGTCAACCCGACCAAACAAGTACTTGCTGTAAAAGCGAGTAGTCAGCGGTGATGTATCACAAAAGAGAAAACGATTTGAAATCCCAGCAGCCCGATCCTCAAGCTCGACCTGTCTTCGCGCGATTGCTACTAAGTCCTCAAAATCCAGCTGTCCCTTCTTTGCTTCCCACAATTCCCGGCCGTATTCGGGAACGAACTGTGTCTCAAACTCGCCAGCGAGGATTCGCACGAGCGTAGTCTTGCCCGATGACTCACCACCAAGAAAACAAATCCGTCTCACAAAGGATCGATATACTTCTGGCGAAAGCCAGCGTCGACCCGCGTGAATGTCGGCGCGCAACACTGTTCCCGATATCGGAAAGTGTTGCCGCTCTAAGTCAACGAGGCAGTGTTGAACTCGGATCGAATCCTCAATAGCGAACGAACGACTTAGTTCGGCGGCAAAGCCGTTTCCGTACTCTTCACTGGAGAACACCGCATCTATCGTGACTCCGAGTACCTCTTCACAAAGGAATGCGCAGAATCGACGATGAAGGTAATCTTCTGCGCTGTTTGCAGGGACTTCGGTGAAGGCATTGCTCTTTGAAGTGACTTGCCTTAACCAGTCATTAGTCACAACAACAATGCGCGCGCTGGGAAAAAGACTTGTGAGCCACTCCTGTCGTTTGTGAGGTTCGCATCCGGAAAACTCAGGTTGCGAGTAACTGATTATTACAAGCTCATCGCACTCTTCTAAACCGCAGCGAATGACGGATTCGTGCCCGAGATGTAAGGGAGCAAACTTTCCCACTACGAGGCCGCGTCGAAAACGCTTTGTCATGTCGCTACCATCAAACGTCGCCAACGGAACAACGCAACTACTGAGTTAACCCAAAAGACAGCGTATAGAAGTGCAGTAAGGTTCAAACCGCGCGAGATATATAGCGGCACAGCGATCGTGTTGACTAAAAGCCAGCAGAACCATGATTCATAACGGCGGCCCATCAGTAGTAGTTGGCCCAGTACACTGAAGGCCAACACAATCGAGTCGACGAACGGCGCATACGCGTCGGTAAAACGATGAAGCAGCCAGCCGTAGAAGCCTGCAACTAAGGCGCCGATCACGAAGAGTACCGCAGTTAACCTGGGCCCGGTTCGACGTATCGGAAGTGGTCGATGATTCTCACCCCTTGCCCACGTTATCCATCCCATCACGCTTGTTACAATGAAGAAGGCTTGTAGCGTCACATCAGCGTATAACTTGGCGCTGAAGAAGACCGCGGCAAAGAGCAGACAACCTACTATTCCAGTCCACCACGTGTGAATGCTGTTTCGACCGGCGAGAATGATCGACAGTGCATTGACGAGGTTAGCTGCCAGTTCGCCGCGAGTCATCAAGGTGCTTCGACCATCTCAGTCGTGTATTGGACAACTTTACCTTCGAACGATTCAACTCGTTCGATAGTTAGCTGCTGGCCAGAACCAAATAGTTCAAGTAACACTCTTCGCACATCACGCTCTTGTTGAGTCGAACCTTGAAATCGAAAGAGTAGATTGCTTGAAGAGTCTTGATGGAGTGTGAACTGAGGGATCGCGAAGCGCTGCAAAGAGTGAGTTACTTCAATATTATTTAACTGCTCACCGGACATAGTCTTGAATCTTACTGGTGGTCTTCCTTCCAAACCGTTCAGGACAACCTCTCGACCGTTGAAACGAAGACTTGCGTAATCGCCGGTCCTATAACGTAACAGCGGGAGACAGAAATTAAAGCCACCGGTGAGAACGATCTCTCCTCTCTCACCGGTAGAGACTGTTCTGCCATCTTCATCGAGAATTTCGACGTACATTTGCGGCTGTAAGAGTGCATGACCTCCAACCGCCGGGTCGGCAACAGCGATTGGACCAGCCTCGTTCATTGAGTAGAGGTCAAGTACTGGACAACCAAATCGTTCCTCAAGATGCTCGCGCATTGAAGGTGCGAGCATCATGGACGTCGAGAGTAAGGCTCGAGGCTTGCTCAGCAATGGCAGCTTGGCGAGTTCGGCAAACGCAATTGGATCTCCGGTATAGATTTCTGTCGCCAGAGAGTCGAGATATTTGGCGCGGTCGTTGATGTCTCGCCAGTCCGTTGGATACAAATTGATCTTTACCAGACCCGACTCGTTCATAGTCGGAGTAACTGATACATACGTAAAACACTTCTTCTGAAAACCAACCAGAACTACTCCAACCTGTCCTCGACCATGACGCAGTTCAATACCAAATCGTCGCAACGCGCGTTTGTGCAGCGCCAGATAGTTTGCCGCAACAATCGGGTGCGAAGCGAGAAGAAGAGGATGTCCGGTGGTACCGCTTGTACGAAAGTTAATTAACCGATCGATTGGGGCCGAGTCAGGTACAAACTTCGCGATGTCGCGACTTAAGTCACCTCGTGAGATGGTGGGTAGTTCTTGTAAAGCATTCGGCGGAGACCCGTAACGTCTGTAAAAAGGAACTGCGGTCAAGCACTGTTCAACGAACTCTTCGATCCAGGAAGGCACCTCATTTTCCAGCCACCCACTTTCACTCAACTCAAGTTCTTTCTCGAACTTTCGCACCTGCTCGAGGTCATCAGTTGTTAACCGATTACCACTCTCATTCCTAAAGATCGGAGCGTGTGGATGCTCACGGAGAAACCGCAGCATCTGTTGACCCTCCGCAGTCAGCGTCGGATATCGATCCTGGTCTGAGATGATCTCTGGTCTCATTCGCGAGTCCATTTGTCGGCAGACTCTTCAGCTGCTTTCCGAGCAAGTGCTTCACGGATTTGACGCGCCCGTTCTTCAGCGATCTGGGCAGCCTTCATGACTCTGGCTCGTTCGGCCGAACTCAGTGTTGAGAGCCGATCCTGTGCTTGAGCAATTGTCTCACCGGCCGGTCTATAACCTAGTCGGGCTAAGGTCGTGCGTACCAGTTCCTCACGCCGATCGGGATCTGCGATGAACTTTTTTGACGCGACCTGATTCGACAGTTCATCAGATGTCGTTTCGAGTGTTTGCAGCAACTGATCTTTTGAAAGCTTCGTTCGGTGAAACCAATCAGCACTAAGCAACCAGCATAAGAGCAATACGACGCTGAGACGGTTCCGATCCTGTTGAGGGTGGCTGCTGGTGAAACGAGAAAGTTCGCCGAGCCTAGGTGTTTCACCAAGCTGTCTAAGAAGATCGCCAACTACAGCAACGACATGGACACTACCTGTTCGTCCGATTAGCGGGTCCGCCAGAAAGTCTTCAGGTGTTTCTCCGAGGCGATCGATTAACTCTTCGAGAAGTGGTCCTTCGTTCTGCATTTGGTTAGGCAGCGAACTTTGCGAATACCTGAGTGCTGTGACAATCCTGACACGCAGCCAGCGTTGAACGCTTTTGTAGAGCTGCAAATCGCCCGGGCAACTCTAACAGCGTATCAACACTCCCGAAATCACTAAGCTTTACTCCGTAATCCTTCGTTGTGAAACTGCAAGGTGAAACATTACCGGTTTCATCAATAAACAAGAATTGTTGGCCGGGACTGCAGTTCGAAACCGGAAGCTTTTCATTTCGACTACTAAACATAATTCGCTTTAGATAATGGTCAGCACCGTTGAGTTTTACATTGTGCGCCGCCAGTCGCGCTCGAATGCGCGGGACGTTTCTTATTAGCCAATAAGCGTCTTCAGGCAAGAGTCGATGAGCAGGAAAGAAATCCGGTCTGTCGCGACCACCCAATTGATTAAATGTGATTTCGTTGAAACCCCACCTGGCAAGCTGAAGACAAAGATTTTCAAAGCCAGAGATTGTCTGCCGCATCAGTAAAACATTAGCGCGAAGCCTTAGCCCTCTCTTCTGTTGTACCTTGGCTTCAACGAGCTGGGTCACTGACTTGTGTAGAGTACGGTAGCCATCTTGCCAGCCACGCAAGTCGTCATGGACCAAACCGATACCATCTACACTAATAGTTAGCTCTGAATAGTTCTCCAGGATGTGCTGGCGAACCACAGCGGATGCGAGGGTGGTTCCATTAGTGGTTGCACTAATTCGCAGACCTAACTGCTCTGCGAAATATGCAGTCAAGTCAGACAGCTGTGGAAAGAGAAAGGGCTCACCGCCGATCCAACTAACGAGAACACCTTCTCCGACGGTTCGTTGATATTCCGCGAGTACTGCCCCGAATCGTCGAATCATCGCTACATCCGCGTCAGTTCTTTGACCGCTCAGTGTTCGGTCGTAGGCACAGAATCCGCAACCAAGGTTACAACGGTCAGTGACTCTCCACAGCACTAGCAAGATCGAGTCTCCTCCCGGGAAGATGGTCCATATCGCAACTTACTAAATTGACGCGCAAACTCGACTAGTTCGTCCATAGTCGTAACGCGGTAAACCTGCCAGCCTTGCTCATCACGAGCTCGCCTTATTGTTTCGTACGGACCGGGGCTCTTTTCCCATCCTTCGTACAGGTTCAGCGCTAAAGTTCCTCCTCCCCTAGCATTGTCGAGCGCACTCCTCGCAATGTCCCATCCTGAATTGCCCTCCTCATCCTTATCAAACATAGTGGAGACACCATCATCCGAAATTACCATGATATGCGCGGCGTGAGCGTGTGTTGGACGATTCTTGTATGTGTCGCGCAACACGTGAATCGGAAACTGAGTGCCACCGCCAAAGTAGCCGGTCAAAACCCGCAACACCACATCCAAATCGCGTACAAAGCCAGGAGTAGTGGTGAACTGATGCGCGCCGCTCCATAAAGTCGCCTGAACACGCGCACCAGATCGCAAAGCCGAAAGACATAAGATGGCGCCGGCAAGTGCGGGATACGATGTAATCCGTTGCGGATCAGGCATCGATCCAGAGCTGTCAACGTACAGATCGAGATCGAGTGGCTCACGTTTTGGCTCATGCCCCTCCGCGGTTCCCCAAACCCTTTGGACCGTCGTGAGACCAGGAATGACGTGTGGACTCTGAATAACTGACTGCAACCAATCAGTGGCGTCCAGTGCGTCACCAATGGTCCAGGGCTCCAAACCTTCCGGTAACGGATCGGTGGACTCAGGAAGTCTTCTACTTGGAAAGGGAATTAGATAAGGTCGCGCACGCTCCTCGTAATATCGTACGGCAACATCATGATCAGAAATATCAACTCCCGATGCGCGCAAGATCTCTCCATATTGGAACGGCTCACGAGCCTGACCGCGAGCTGGTTGGTTGGACTCATTAGCTTGAGGTTCGGTGTTGGCTCCATCTGGGTCTTGGGTACCATTCTCCGGCAAGTCAGAAAGGTTTGGGTCTCGTGCTGGATGAATTGCACCTTCTCTTTCGCCGGCTTCCTCATCGACGAGTCCACCCGGGTATCCTCCTGAACCCGCGTTCTGTGTATCAAGCAAACGTTCAATTAGGTTCGAGGACTTTTGATCCTCTAACAGGTGGGGCAGAAGCAACGCTGCAAAGCGGCCTGCACCATCCAACCAGTCCCGTGCATAGCTTCGAATTAAACGAGCACCAAGCAGCGCATCACCTTCGATCCGATCATCCGCTTTACCACCACCCAACGATCCTCTTTCGAGACTCCATAAGATCTCGTAAATCCGCATGTACAGCGACCAAACCGCACCACCCTGATCTGTTGAGCTAATGGCCTTGTAGATTTCGGACATTCGCAGTCCGGCACCGCGCTGCAGTCTGTCGTTGATTAGTAGATCTGAATAGAGATTCGCGACCATTGAGGCATGATGTTCGACTGTAGGCAGAGCCCATCGCATGCGTGCGATCATTCTTGCATGGTCAGTGAGGGTCGCCGGCGCCAAAACATGATGTCCGATCTCGTGAGCGAGAATCTCAACGGGATAGTTCTCGAGATGATTCGCTGCAATATCCGGCAGACTCACAACTACTGATTGATCCTGTAAGCGAATCATGGCGAAGCTTCCACTCAAGCCTTCCTGATGAGCCTCTTTTGCCGTGAGACAGAGGTTTGGCAATCGTAGCCGGGTAAATTTGCTCCAGACATTCAGCGCCTGGGGCCATGCATCAGTCCACTGCGAATGAATTGATTTGAGTTGAGCTCGGCCCATGGTCAGAGGAGAGCGACTAAAGTGATTGAATGAGATAGAGCAGACGTTAGAGCCAGGGTTGAGTTGTTTGCGGCTGCGCTGGTCAGATCTCCAAAGTCTGAGAGATCCAAACGGTGTCCACCAAACTCTAAGATCGAACTTTTGATTGAAAGCTCAGGCGGCAACTGCATTTGCAGTCCCGCTCCTTCAAACTCCTTCAAAGTTGAACGATGAAAAGTTGCGCCAAACCGATCGGCTGTAATTAACCAGCAATCGTTATCACTTTTGGCGAGGAAGTGTTCACCAAGCGCCGCAACGATTGGGGGTTTCAGAAATAGACCACCAAAACCTCGGAATGCACCAACCTGGGACACAATCGTCAGCGGCTCATTTGTCGCGCCTTTGCCCGGTTCGAGCCACGGATTGTGACGCAAGTCGGAGCTAAGTTCGCTCAGATCTTTATAGGCACTTGCATCGAGGGCCTCAAAAACTAACCTGGGAGGAAGCTCCTCGGTAAGGGAAATCCCATCATCGCGAAAATGTGCAAGACCTGCACGCCAGGCTACGAGTTGTCCGAGCTTTAAGAATGTTTCGACCGTATCGCACTGCGGACCAAGGCTCTCCATCTTGTCGATCCACTGCGAGGGACGAGTTCCTTGAACAGAAGCCAGGTGATACAAAGCATTTGAAACGGCTGGGATGATTTGGTCCGGAGCACTTGCTACTAAATGCGGCACTTTGGTGAGTACTCGGCGCCAGCCTTCGTCGATCACTTTCATTCGGGCTGACGGTCCTGCGAGGTTTTGTCCGACGAGTTCGAGGGCCGCGTCGTACGCAACCATCGTTGTCTCGGCGACACTGTCGTGGCTTACCGAATTGACGGCAGTTGCTAACTCGTCAATGCGGGTACCCACAAACTCAAGAAATGATTCTGGCTGTAGATCACGAAGGTTGCGACGAGTGGCTTCGAAACGAGCATTGAAGTCAGATCTACCCGATCGCAAAACTGATGCTAGAGCGGGACCAATAGTCATACCCGACACCTGTTCATTGCGTCTTCAACCATCTTAGGTAGTTCGTATAGCGTTGATGTAAGTATTTGAGTTCCAACAAATCATCGTATAGATGTCCGTATAGCTTTTTACCCTTTGACCACTCGTTAATCAGACGCTCAATGCGCACGAGACGGTTACGCGTCTCACTCTCACCCAGGCCGTCCAAACCCTGCGCAAACTCCTGTGCCAGTTGGTCCACTGGATCTTCTCGATCGAGGTTTAGCCGATCGTAGTCAGCACACGATAGATCAAACACCTTTCGCAACCAACCAACTTGATCGCTGCGAAACACCGCGTTACCAGGCGCGTCGAAGAACGGTGCATCGGTGTCGGGTGTAAGTTTGTCATGAAGGATGAAGGGAAGTACCTGTCGTAGATCTTCAAGTTCAACTGTTCTATTGCCACGGAAATACGCCAGCGCCTTAGCATAGATCAGCAAGGTCATCAGGGCCCTTACTGAAATACCATTCTTAGTCTGACAACCAAGGTCTTTCAGACGATCACGTCCTGTATCCTGGGCAGTAATCATATGCCACTCGATGCCAGTGAGACGCGCGGTGTCTTTCGTTTTATATTCAAACTGATCACCTGCCACTTCGCAGAATTCAAACTGACTGGCAAAAAACTCCAAACGACGTCGCACATCAACGGGCACAGTTATTGATCGGATCTCTAGTTGCATTTGATCGATCTGCGCTTCGTTGAAGACAATTTGTCGCGGCACAACTTCCTCCGGCCGCAGATTCTCTTCGATTCGGGTTAAGAGGTCAGCGAGAAAACGAGGATTGAACGCCAATGCCTGAACGATTATGTCGATGCGGTCGCGCAAGGCTTCGATAACCTGATAGGTGCCGCCACCCTGATCATCGTTTGCGGTCAGGAACCAGGCTGACTCCGGACACTCATAAATGTGGTTTAGGATCTCGGCGTAGTTGTCACCCATCACTGTTAGTAAAGCACTCTGCGTTCGGGTTGGAATTCGGTTGTACTCATCGATGATCTTGACTCGCATTCCCAACCACTGTCTCCACGAAATGCGAATGTCTTCAATTCGCTGCGCATTCACCAAATCGGCCGGAAGTGGATTGCCAAGTAAGTCGGCAATAGTCATCTGTGGATGACCGTGTTGCATCGCACGACGCACATCTCGAATTGAATAACCTGCAAGAACACCCATCAAAATTGCGCTAGCCGTTTTTCCTCGCCCCGGACCGCCGACAAAGAGACACTTGCGCCGTGTAGCAAATGTCAGCAAAGGCATAAGTACAAAACTTGAATAGCTTTGACCCGACGGCAGGGTGAGCCGGCTCTTTGAGTCACCAAGTATGAAAGACTGCGGCGGCGCTTCGTTGTACTCGACGTCGTAGTGAGTACTAATGATGGCGGTATTAACAATCCAAAAGTACGCCTGCCTTAATTTCTCATCGAGTGGCGTTGCCGCCGGATCGGATGCCGTCGTCTGACTTGTGACAGGTCCGGTATAGAGATCAGCCACGTCGAACTTGCGCGATCCGGGGGTGGGATGTGGATTTGTCGGTGATTGCGAGACTCTTTGAAAGATATTCAGCAGAGGCACGATGTTTATAGAGTGTATTTAGACCAGGAATTGAAAGTGATCGCCGTGAGAATACAGTGAATGAACATCGATACGCCAGCGCCAGGAAATAATCTTGATTCGCGACTAACTCAGTCCCCATCGATAACAAAGCGACTCTGAAGCGCTGGACTCCAGGGAGGAGAAATTTTCTTGACACGACTCCGCCTTACCGCTATATAGTCGACTACGTTTCCTGTCGTAAAATCGCAGTTTCAGTGAATGAAACCAAATAGACGATAAAGTGCTTCAAAGTGCGGTTTCTCGAATTTGAATTTCACATGGCGCAACCAGGATTTGTCTTCAAGCAGAACAAATCGCGATGAGTGAAAAGGCGATTCCCAATAAAGTAGAGAACATCAGGCGCTATAACGTGCAGTTGCTTGATCGCGCTATAGGAGTTCTCGAAGTACTCTCGAGTAGTAGTCCGCTCGGACTGCTACCACATGAAATCGCGCAACGCAGTGGATTGCACAAGAGTACGATTCATCGTCTGCTTTCTGCACTAAATCAACATCGACTCGTCGAAAAGAATTCCAAGACTGGTACCTATAGTCTTGGCCTCAAACTCTTCGAGCTGGGAGTTAAGGCTGTCCCGAACGTAAATCTCCGTGAACATGCGCGGGCTCACCTTGAGCGGCTCGTATTTGAAACGGGCGAGACTGCTCACCTCTGTGTTCTAGTCGAGAATGAAATCCTTTACCTGGATAAGGTAGAGTCACCAAAAACGATTCGCATCGCCTCGAGCGTGGGAGGTCGGAATCCGGCGTTCTGTTCGGCCGTGGGTAAGGTCCTATTGGCAGCAATGTCAGAGCAGGAACTCGATAGCCTTTTGCGACGTCATAAACTCGTTGCCTATACAAGGCACACAATCGTTACCCCAGCTCATTTCAAGGCAGTACTACAGGAAGTTAGAGAAAAAGGTTACGCAGTCGATAACGAAGAGCGCGAAGAAGGTCTTAGGTGCATCGCTGCGCCGATTCGGGATCATACAGGTGAGATTGTCGCCGGGATGAGCGTTGCCGGACCGGCGTTCAGACTGTCGAGCACGCAGGATTCGGTCTTAGCGAAGTTGGTGATGACCATTGCTGCTGAGCTCTCTGAAAAGCTTGGATACCGGAAAGATTTTACTGACGACAAGAACTTTATTGCTTCGAGGTAGGCGTCATGGACGTTTGGCTGGATAGCAACTGGTTTGCGATTAACACAAAGCCGCAGCGAGAGGATCTTGCGGCCTTGAACATTGGCCGGTTAGGCCTTGAAGTGCTACTCCCAAAAATCTACAGCGATCGATCAATTCTTGGCGTTGTTAGATCGACTATAACCCCGCTCTTTCCATCATATCTTTTTGCACGTTTTGTTCCAGGTCAGTACTTGCACTCTATTCGTTATGCCAGGGGCGTACGAAGAGTTGTTTGCGCTGGAGAGATGCCGATTCCTGTTGAGGATTCGATTATCAGAGCAATTAGGTCGCGGATTGATTCTGATGGTTGTGTAAAGCTGACAACCAAACGCTTCGATGTAGGTGATGCGGTCAGTATCCACGATGGCTTCATGCGAGGAATGACTGGAGTATTCGAACGTGAGTTGAGTGGGCAGAAGAGAGTAGTAATTCTTCTGCAATCGATTGAATACCAGGCTCGGGTTTTTGTAGAAAGACGGTTTCTAAGCCCAGAAGTTCCCGAAACCGTCTAGCGGCAAATCATTAATAGGGATTTACTCAGATAAGCCCACGAAGTGGGAGTGCGGTAGCTGTGCTCAACATCGCACTAGTTAGTTAACACCTAATAGCTCCGTTCTAAAAGCTCCCCAACGAAGCGTTCCCAACCTTCTCAATGCGCCGCTTACGAGTGCGTTCGCTTTCGTTTCAACTGACCCAGGGCGTTTTAGTTGACGAAGATTTCGTCCGACTCAACGACCCCACATTTGTAGGAGACTAAAATGGCAACCAAAAAATGCTCCGTGACCCTGTTTGGCGTAGCTTTGTGCTTGCTGATCCCAATGGTCCAAGGCGTAGTAGCGCAAACTACTAGCGGCACTATTCAAGGCACTGTAAAAGACTCAGCTGGCGCGGTGGTTGCGGGGGCCGAAGTAACAGTCACTCAAAAAGAGACTGGGTTCACCCGCTCGACTACGTCTAACGAAGACGGAAACTATGTGGTTCCGCTCCTTCCGGGCACATATAACATCCAAGTAACACGGGCGGGTTTCCAGAATAAGAACATAGAGGGCGTTATCCTTAATGTCGCGAATCAGGTACACCTTGATGTGACGTTGGAGGCACAGGGAGTAGCCGTGAAGGTCGACGTTACGTCGATGGTTTCTCCAGTCGACACAACTACACCTTCGCTGGGTCAGGTGATTACAAATCGCGCTGTCGAAGATCTACCGCTGAATGGACGAAATTTCCTGCAATTGGCTCTATTGTCCGCGGGTGCGGTTCCGGTGACTATTAATCCGGGTTCGTCCGACACTGCGGCGTTCAATCAATCGAGCATAAATGTCTCGGGCGGGAGAGAGAGTTCAAACCAATTCACAATCGACGGTGTATTCAACAATGCGGTTCACGTTAACGGACTCAACATTCAACTGTCGATTGATGGAATTCAGGAGTTCAAGGTTCAGCGTAATACGTTTAGTGCAGAATTTGGCCAGGGCACTGCGATTGTAAATGTAGCGTCGAAGTCCGGGAGCAATAGTTTTCACGGCACTGCTTTCGAGTTTTTGCGAAACGACGCTCTTGATGCCCGGCAGTTCTTCGATGCTGAAGTTCCCCCCTTTCGTCAGAACCAGTTTGGTTTTACGGTTGGTGGGCCAATAGTAAAGAACAAGGTGTTCTTCTTTGTCGATTACGAAGGGCTGCGCAGGACCAGGAACAATACATTTCTCGCAACTTTTCCGACTGCGACTCAACTCTCCGGTAACTTCGCGGGCTTGCCTCCGATCATTGATCCCGTAACGAGAGCACCCTTCGTTGGAAACATCATTCCGCAAGGACGCCAATCGGCGTTATCCAGGCGAATTGTTCCTCTACTCCCGCAACTCGCAACCGGAGGCGCAAATAACTTCCGCACTGCCCCAGCTCAGCGAAATAACTTTGATCAATTTAGCACTCGTATCGATTACCAGTTAGGTGCTCAGGATTATATTTTCGGGCGCTACTCCATCGCGTCAACAGACCTTTTTAACCCTGGAATCATACCGTTAACGGGTCTCTCAGTGATTGATCTTCCGCAGAACGCTGTGATTCAGTGGTCACACACTTTTTCACCCACGCTCACAAATGAGGCTCGAGGGGGTTTCAATAGAAATCTTCAACGTCGACTGCAAGACGGGGCATTCGGCGAAAACATATTGCAGTTCCAAAATATCATCAATGATCCGATCAATTTTGGTCTGCCGCTCATCAATATCGCGGGCTTCACGGGTTTTGGCACTGCCCCAACAAACCCTGAGATAGTTGGAGGTAACACATTCCAGTACGACGACAACCTAATCTGGATTACAGGAAATCACACCCTCAAATTTGGCGTTGACTTTCGCAACACCCAGTTTCCACACCAGCCTTTCTTGTTCTCACGCGGGCTTTTCGTCTTTCAAGGCACGGCATCGGGCAATCCAGTCGCGGACTTCCTGCTTGGTAACCCCCTGATTTCATTCGGAGCAGGAACTGGACCAACAGCGTTCATGGCATTGAAAGAGTTTAGCGTGTACGGACAAGACGACTGGAAAATTACGCCGCGGCTGACACTGAACCTCGGACTGAGATATCAGAGGATTAGTGCTATCTCCGATCGAACGCGAGGCAGGTTGGGAGTCTTTGATGAATTTACCGGTCAAATTGTAACGGGCAAAAATGTCGAAAGCATGGGTCTGGTGAATCCCGACAATAACGACTTTGGTCCAAGAGTGGGTTTCGCATGGCAACCCTTTGCTTCGGGTAAGACTGCCATACGAGGTGGGTATGGGGTTTACTACGACATCAAGCCCGTCAACGAAAGGAACTTTAGTCTCGGAACGGAATTGAGATTCCAGCAGCTTGTCGACATTAATCAGATTCTGGGCATTCCACCAAGCGTTACCTGGGACAACTTGTTTCCAGCAGCAGCTGCTGCGGGGAGTCTGGGTATTCTTACCGACGACCCGTTCGCACGTACTCCTTATGTGCAGCAATACAGCTTGAGTGCACAGCAAGAGTTACCCGGGAATATCATTGCCGAGGTTGCGTACGCAGGTTCTATTGGTCGCAAACTCAATCGACGAGTCGACATCAACCAGGCAACCTTGCCCGCATTTCCAGGTCAGCCGTTAGCTGTGCGACGTCCGTACCCGACCTTCGGTTCAATTGTGATGGCCAAGAGTATTGCGGTCTCGAGCTACAACGCCATTCAAGCCAGGTTGGAGAAACGGTACTCTTCTAACTTCTACTTTTTGGCGGCCTATACATACTCTAAGTCTTTGGATACTTCATCCCTTGCTGGAGACACAACCTCGGGTAATGCAGGTACTCCGCAAAACAGTCACGACGAGAAAGCTGAATACGGACTATCGGCATTTGATCAGCGTCACCGATTTGTTCTTAGCTATCTCTACACACTTCCATTTGGGCGCGGACAGTCATACCTGAACTCGCTCAGCGGACTTGGCAATACCCTAATAGGCGGCTGGCAAATTAATGGCATCACCACTTTCGCAAGTGGTAATCCGTTTTCAGTTCAAGTAGTCGGAGTTGATCGAACCAATACCGGCGTATTTGGTGGAGGTTCGCAGCGTGCGAACATTGTGTCGAGCAACATCGAGTTGTCTGGATCCGAAAGGAGCACTGCCCGTTGGTTCAATACCGCAGCCTTCGTTGCGGCTCCGCTGAACACATTCGGTAATTCAGGCCGGAACATTCTTGTCGGTCCTGGGACAGCAAACTTCGACTTCTCGATCCTGAAAGACTTTCCTTTTACGGAGTCGATGAAACTACAATTCCGTACTGAGATTTTCAACATCTTCAATCATTCCCAATTCCTGCAACCCGTCACCGATCCTACTAGTCCAGCTTTCGGACAAATCGTGGCTGCACGTCCTGCTCGGGAAATTCAATTTGGGGTGAAATTCATTTTCTAACAGTCATGAAAATCGTTGAAGTAAGACCTTTCGTGCTTGGTACGAGTTGGAGAAATCTCATCTTCATCAAGGTGTATACGGATGAAGGTCTGACTGGTGTTGGAGAAGCAACCATTCAGAATCGCGAAGAAGGGGTTTTGGGCTTTCTGGAAGGTGCGACTCGTAGACACGTTATCGGAAGCGATCCTTTCGATATTGAAGATCTCTGGCTCAGGATGTATCGCAATGATTTCTGGCGCGGCGGTGTAATCGCGAACACTGTGATGAGCGCAATCGAAATCGCGTGTTGGGACATCGTCGGTAAGGCGGTAGGACAACCTGTCTACAAGCTGCTTGGGGGCCGCTGCCGCGACAAGATCAAGGCGTACGCGAATGGCTGGTACAAAACTGAGCGAACGGCCGAGCAATTTGCGTCTGCAGCGAAGAACGTTGTCGCAAAGGGATATAAAGCGTTAAAGGTTGATCCATTTGGGACAGGCGCATACGAATTGGAACGGCAAGATAAGATCCGTGCGATCGAATTGATCGGGGCCATTCGCGATGCTGTTGGACCAGATGTTGAGATTTTTGTAGAAGGACATGGACGCTTTAGTCAAGCGACCGCGATTGATGTGGCTCGACAATTGGAGCCATTCAGTCCCGGTTGGTTTGAAGAGCCTATTCCACCCGAAGACATTCCAGGACTAGCGTATGTCCGTTCCAGGATAAACATTCCTACCGCGACTGGTGAGCGTTGTTTCACCCACTATGAATATCGACAAATATTTGAACATAGAGCGGCCGACATAATTCAAGCCGACATAATTCATGCGGGTGGCATTCTTCAGATGAAGAAGATTGCGGCCATGGCTGACGCGCAGTACACAGTCATTGCTCCGCACAACTCGAACGGCCCCGTATCAACCGCAGCGTCGGTGCACTTTGATGCGTGCACCACTAATTTCAAGATTCAGGAATGCTTTGATGACTTTTCTGAATCCTGGGTGAGAGATGCAGTGATCGGAACTCCCGAAGTTAAGGATGGATATTTCGATCTGCCAAAAGGACCGGGGCTGGGAGTTGAGCTCAATGAAGATCTAATCGCTGAACATCCATTCCGACCGGGACACATGAACCTCTGGGCGGAAAACTGGCACAAACGAGAGTCGCACAAAGAACTCTGACACCGTGAGGAGTTTTCATGACCTATACGATTCAATTTTTGAAGTTGGGCCAGGTTGAAGTGCCGGGGCCTGAAGTCTATTGGATGAGTGACTGGGAAAAGTGGGAGCAGCTGTACATATGGGCACTCCTGATTCAAGGCGGTGGCAAGAATATCCTTCTGAATACTGGTCCACCAAAAGACTTGACGGAGTTAAATGCGTGTTGGTCCGAGGCAGTCTCTCCACGGTCGCAGATGATTCGCCAGGAACAAGAACGGCCAGAAAATGTCCTGAAGAAAGTTGGGCTTAGTGTAGACGATATTGATTACTTACTGATTACTCCGCTGCAAGCGTATACAACCGGTAACATTCATCTATTTAAGAATGCACAAGTTTGTCTATCGAGAAGAGGTTGGATCGAAGATTTTCACGCGCCCGAGTACGAGATGCATATACCGCGAAGGCTTCGCATTCCTGACGACACTCTTCACTACCTCGACATCACTGCTCCCGAAAAACTCCGTTTGCTAAGAGATGAAGATGAAGTCCTTCCTGGGATACGCGCGTTTTGGGCTGGAGTGCATCACCGATCGTCGATGGCTTACTGCATCGAGACACCCAAAGGCACCGCTATTGCTTCGGACGCATTCTTTAAGTACCGGAATGTTGAAGGAGATCACCCGTTGGGAGTTGGTGAGAGCCTTGCAGAATGTCGTGTCACATACAGCCGGGTACGCAAGGAGGCAGATATCATAATTCCACTTTACGATCCTGATGTGATGACACGTTTTCCAGAAGGCAGAATTGCTTAGTTTCCGACCATCAGATGAGACTAAAAGACAGAATCAGCATTGTTACAGGAGCTGGAGCCGGGATTGGTAAAGCCACGGCGCTGTTGTTTGCACGCGAAGGATCCACTGTAGTGGTGGCAGACATTGATGACAAAGCTGGTGAACAAACTGTACGAGAAATCGAGGAGGCTGCCGGTCGAGCCCGATTCGTTCAGGCTGACATTTCGCAAGAGGCACATGCAAAACGAATTGCTGACGAAGCGATGGACGCCTTTGGCCGAATCGACATCCTTGTAAACAATGCAGCGACGTTCGTCCTCAAAGGGCTAGAAGCCAGTGTTGATGATTGGAAAAAGTCTCTTCACGTAAACATCATCGGTACCGCTACTTGCACTAAATATGTTGTCGAGCACATGAAGACGCGCGGGGGATCGATCGTGCTTGTCAGCTCAATCTCAGGCATGGTCGCACAGCCTTCTTTCATTACCTATAGTGCCACCAAGGCAGCCTTAATTCAGATGACCCGCAACATGGCGTTGGATTTGGCGCCGTTCAAAATACGAGTTAACTGTGTGTGTCCCTTCGCAATTCTGACGCAGGCGTCTCACAAACACATGCAGCAGACTGGTATGTCGATGGAAGCATTTGTCGCCGAAGTGGGTGGCGGCACGCTCCTTAAGAGAGTTGCGGATCCAATCGAAGCAGCATACCCCATATTGTTCCTGGCATCAGATGAAGCGTCGTTTATTACTGGTACTGAGTTGATAGTTGATGGCGGCTACACGGCCCAATAAGTCGCCCTCCAATTTTCGTAACACAACCAAGCAGAAGAACTGGAAATGATTTTCCGTTTGCGGTTAAGACTGGTTTCACTCCTGATCGTCCTTTGTTGGTGGCTACCGGTGTTTCCAGGTCAGTCAACTGCGATTCGCCACCGTCTTCAAAAAACCAATTGGACCACAATTCGCGGAGTGAATTACGTTCCATCATACAGTCGCAACCCTTACGAAATCTGGCGTTACTTCAACGCAGATGCATTTGATCGGGAATTGGCAATGGCGTCGAGGGTTGGTTACACCAGCGTCCGGTTGTGGCTGAATTATTTTGCTTACCAGGACCGGCCCAAAGAAATGTTGGCCGACTTCAAGACTGCATTGATCCTGTGTCGCAAACACAATCTGAAAGCCGTCGTCGTTCTCTTTGATGCTTGTGGTGCGACGCAGAAGCCGGATGGCCAGATCATGAAGGTGAGCGACGCTTACCAATTTCTGCTAAGCAGCCCACGCCTTTCAGATAAGTTGAAGGAAATCGTGAAGTTCAACTACGACTCCTACGCTCACGGGTTTGGCAAAGATGTCGAAGTCAGAGTTAGCGACAGCGGTAGCCCGCACGTGTTGTTGTGGCAGGATTGGCAGCCAAGTCCTGGCTACGAAATGCTTGGTCCGAAATCCTGGGCCAAACTCGATCGCTATATTCGTGACGTTGTTGGTCAAGGAGCGGGTGACGAAACGATCATGGCTTGGGATCTGATGAACGAGCCTGAATTCGCGACTGAAGAACCATTTACTAAAGGTCTCAATCTTCCCGAGGTCAAAGACAAAGTTGGCACCTTCCTCCGTCATGTCAGGGATGTCATCAAGAAGAGTTATCCGGATGAGTTACTGACAATCGGATTTGCCAATCTTGAGAATTGTAAAGAGTTCGAGCCACTCGCAGATGTGTTGACTTACCACGTCTACGGTGAACCGACCGTACTCGAGAAATCGATAAGTGAAGCCGTCGCGTTTGGAGCGAAAGCGAATAAGCCAATCTTCATTACTGAGACGATGGCCAACTTTACGTTTATGCCTTTTGAGATCGAGGCCTTGGCATCCGACGAAGGCCAGTTGAAGCACTATCAGAAAGTAGTGCCAACGCTCGTGAAGGCGAAAATCGGTTGGATGGCCTGGGGACTGGTGGTGGGACGCAACTTCAATCCGTACTGCGACATATTCTACGCGAACGGCACTCCGCGCCCCGCAGCGGGGTATTTAGAGAGGGCACTCAAAGGTCACTGAGAATGCAGAAAGACTCATGCGCACAACTATCCAGGATGAGACCACGACGATTACTACAGCCATTCCACACTTGCGTGGTGGCGTTGTCGATCTTGTCATTTTTCAGCCCGCTCTCGAACCGTGTTCATTCAACTGAAACCGTCACCCAGGTTATAGACGCAGCCAAGCCTGTACAATGGCAGGCAAAATGGATCTGGCAAAGCTCATCTCCGTGGTTAACCTTCAACCCAACAACGCAAGCACTTGAATTCAAAGAATTGTTGCCAACCGAAAAGAATTTGCATGTCTATTTTCGAAAAGTATTTGAATTAGATTCACAGCCCCGATCCGCTCCTGCCTATGTCACCGCCGACAGTCGCTACCGCCTCTATGTCAACGAACAGCTCGTCGCACGTGGTCCAGCAAGATCGTATCCGAAGTTCCAGTACTACGACGTCTACGACTTAAGTAAGTATCTAAAGCCCGGAAAGAATGTGATTGCCGCAGTCGTTCACTATTATGGAGAGGCAACCGCTTGGTATCTCCCAAGCAAAGCGGGCGTCCTAAGTGTCGGTACTGGCCCCAAAGCGATGCCTGGTAAAGGAGGGTTCCTGTTTCAAACTGACGTTGAGACGACTTCTGGAGTCAAAGTCATCAAGAGTGACGAAACATGGAAAGTGCGTCTGGCTGAAGCCTGGAAACAGAACACACCTCGCGTCAACTTCAGTCTTGGTTTTGTCGAGGAATTCGATGCACGGAAGGATGAACAAGACTGGAAGCAATTAATCGCTGACGAGTCTGAATGGAAGAATGCAATACCATACGCCAGTTGGTCTGATGGCGTCGCACCTGTCGAGCCCTTTGGCAACATGATGGCTAGAGATATTCCGCAGCTACTCGAAAAACAAATATCAGCAGAGCGAATTATTGAAGCTGGTGAGGTCACAGATGCCAGCGGCGAGACTCCCGCCGACCTGATGATGAAAGAAGAGTTGTCACCGCTGAAAACGGGTGCGGTCATCAATCAGGAAGAGATACTCAAACCTGATGGACGAGTCGCAACCGTTAGCGCACCGGCGGGTAGAAGTGTTTCCTTCGTACTTGATTTTGGTCGTGTTGTTACCGGCTATTCGCATTTGCAGATAGAGGCCGCGGAGGCTGGAGCAATTGTAGATATCGGTGTCTCTGAACGACTAAGCCGAAACAAAGAAAACTATTACAAGAGTAACGATAGTCGAGCAGAGATGCCGGGGAGACGAACCGGGATTCTCTTCAATCGCGAACATGGAAAACAAGTAGATCGATACATTGCTCGTGCTGGAAAGCAAACATGGGAGACCGGTGACATAAAAGGTTTCCGCTATATGCAGGTTACCTTCCGAAACATCTCAACACCGCTGAAAGTCGACACCATCTCAACCAACTTTACTTCATATCCGGTTGAGAACCGGGGACGATTCGAATGTTCCAATCCAGTCTTGAACAAGATCTGGGAAACAGGTGTCTACACTCTGCAGATGTGTATGACGGATGGATATGTTGATTGTCCATCGCGTGAGCAAAGACAGTGGGTCGGGGATGCCTACGTCGAGACCATGATTAATTACGCAGCGTTTGGTGATCCACGTCTCACGGCGAAGTTGCTAAGGCAGACGGCACAATCGCAGCAAAGCGATGGCATGACGATGATGTACGCACCGGGAGACCACGATGTCCTTGCAACGACGATCGTTGATTACTCTCTTTCCTGGGTACTCACGGCTCATGAGTATTATCGGTATACCGGCGACAGAGCACTCATCAAGGAGATATACCCGCATATACGTCTGGCGATGGGCTGGTTTGAAAGACATTTGGATCAGAACGGGCTGCTTGGTCGAGTTCCGGGCTGGGTATTTATCGATTGGGCCAATGTTGATAAGCGCGGCGAGATTACCGCATTGAATGCGCTGCTTTATAAAGCATTGAAGGACGCGGCAGTGCTTGCTCGGATAAGTGAAATATCAGTAGACGCTGCACATTATGATCAGCTAGCGGAGAATGTAAAGAAGGCGTTAAACGATCGAATGTGGGATGCAAAAAGAAATGTTTACGTCGATTGTTACCTGGAGAGTGGTCCGTGTCGACGAGTCAGTCAACAATCGAACGCTGCAATGATCTTGTTTGACATCGCACCAAAGGATCGATGGCAACAAATCACCGAATACATGACAGATTCTCGCCGCACTAAGATCCGCCAAACCATACTCAACGGCGAAGTTATCTCTGGTGGTTCCTTTGACGAAGAGACAGATGTTGTCATGGCCCAGCCTTACTTCTCCTTCTTTCTTCATCGCGCACTTGCGAAGGTTGGTGCTACAGATAAGTTACTGACTCGAATTCAGGAGCGTTGGGGCGCCATGCTAGACGCAGGTGCGACTACATGGTGGGAGGAGTGGGTGCAGCGCCCCGGTTCCAGTGAATGTCATGCCTGGAGTGGAGCACCGACATTTGATCTTTCCACCAACGTGCTCGGAGTGGAACCTGTCGACCCCGGATTTTCAACGTTTGCAGTTGCACCAAAGACCGGGACTTTGTCATACGCTAAAGGTGTCTATCCCACTGTTAAGGGTGATATCCGAGTAAGTTGGACAAATAACGCTAACGCATTCTCAATGGATCTAACGTCCCCAACTGCCACTCAAATGGTCGTTGTCTTACCCGTAAATAAAGATTCGAAGGTCATGGTTAATGGCGTGGCGGTTTGGAACGGTGCAGTAATGCTAAACAATTCAGTCGGGGTTGTAGAGGCTACATCGAGCGGGCAAGGAATCCAGTTAAAGTTTGATCGAAGTGGTGATTTTGGAATCAACGCAACTAGAACCAACAATCCCTAGGGTCGGAATCTAGTGTTACGACATTACCCGATAATCTCCTGTCGCTGAGGGCAAACCATTTGAATACACGTCGCTCAAACAAAACCGAGAAGACAACTGGTTCAACTTCCCCAACAAGAAGGAATTTCCTACGGACTTCAGCGATCGCGATAGCGGGAAGCGCAGTAACACTCTCGCTGTCGGATATGCTTCCACTGAGTTTTGCCACGCCCCAGTCTGCTGGCCGAATTTTTATCGACCTTGAAGAAGTGGTGGGCGATATCAACCGAAATATTTATGGCCACATGCTGGAACATGTCGGTCGAGCAGTTTATGACGGCATATGGGTGGGGGAAAATTCGCCCACTCCAAATGACAAAGGCTTTCGTAAGGACGCGATTTCGGCGCTCAAACGACTGCGCGCACCGGTAATACGATGGCCGGGAGGTTGCTTCGCGGATACATATCACTGGCAGGATGGAGTGGGGCCAAAAGAGAAGAGACCGAACCGCTGGAACCTGTGGTGGGAAACTAACGAAACGAATGCAGTTGGTACTGACGAGTTTGCTTACTTCTGTCGTCAGGTTCAAGCGGAACCGTATTTTTCCATCAACGTTGGAACGGGAGATGTTAAGGAGGCGCTATCGTGGGTCGAATATTGCAATTCTGATAAGGACACCGACATCGCTCGACAGCGTCGTGCAAACGGATATGCAGCTCCTCACAATGTTCGCTACTGGGGAATTGGAAATGAAACCTGGGGCTGCGGTGGTCTCTATGATCCTGAAGACTACGCGAAAGAGTATTTACGCTACGCCCTGTTCCTGAAACACTGGATCTGGCCGTCAAAGGGAATCTCTGCCATACCTTTTGAACTAATTGCCGCGGGCCATACAGCTCCAGATTGGAATCAGAAATTCATGGAGAAGCTAAGGAACTGGCCCCAACTAATCGATCACCTCTCGATACACCATTATTTTCGAGCAAACCCGAATCAACCACTCAGTACTCCACCAGGAGGTATTCCTGCAACCGGAGACGTCCAATTCGCTGATAACGACTACTACGCACTGATTAGCCGGGCTGACGAATTAAAGCGATTTGTTCAGGAAGGAGTTGAAGTCCTCAACTACTATTCGGCTGGACGTAAGAAGATAGGGCTAATAGTTGATGAATGGGGGGCCTGGCATCCGCAAGCCACATTTGAAACGGGTTTCTATCAGCAAAACACCTTACGAGATGCGATACTCGCTGCTTCGGTATTGAACTACTTCAATTCCAGGTGTCGTGAAGTTACGATGGCCAATATCGCTCAAGCTTTCAATGTGCTTCAGGCGGTTGGCTTGACCAGTGGGCCGAAGATGATTCTTACTCCGACCTTTTACGTTATGGAAATGTATCAGGGACATCAAGGAGCCAAACTGGTTCGCTCTCGCGTTGAGTCTCCAACATACCAATTCAATGATGGACCACGAAGAGTTATGCGCGACGCAGTCAATGTTTCGGCTTCATTGACAGGAAACAAAGTATTGCTCACAGCGGTGAACGAGGATATCGCGAAGGATTACGAATTCGATGTCAGAATTAGTGGTGGACAGGCAAAAAGCATTTCGGCAAAACGACTTTGGCATCAGAACGTAAAAGAACACAACACGTTTGAGAGTCCTGATCAGGTTACTCCAAGTGTGGTTAACATCGCGCCGAAAGGAACAGAGATTCTGCTACAGTTGCCAGCTCATTCGGTCACTGCATACGAGATCCAACTTTGAGGGACTTCAATAATAAGCGACAAGGGAGGTGCTCAATGGCAAAGCTAGGGTTCCGACTTAAGGTAAGAGAAGGGAAGCAAGAAGAATACATCCGAGAGCACCAACAAGTGTGGCCCGAACTGCTCGCTGTCATTAAGGAAACTGGAATACACAACTACAGCATTTTTATCGACGGTCAGGACCTGTTTCTCTATTGCGAAAGAGAAGGCAGCTTAGACGACTTCATCTCAGCATGGAAGAAGATTCAAGCAACAGATGTTTCGAAGAGATGGAGTGAGAACATGTCGAAGCTTCTCGAGCCAGCCAGTGGTATCGGAGAGGAACAGGCCCCACCACTGATGAGACAGGTTTTTTATCTTGAGTAAGAATGAAGTCTTTATTGATATAAGGTTCAACGATGGAGGATTGAATGAGGTCACTCAAGTTATTCATAGTACTTACACTTGGCCTGATAATTCTGATTCAGGGTGCGTGTAGTTCCACTCCACCAGGTTCAAAAACCAAGCGGTTGGGATTTGTGGCCTTGGCGCCTGCTGACTTTTGGACCATCGCCCGTAAAGGCGCTGAGAAAGCAGCCGCAGAAATTCCGAACGTCTCGCTAGATTTTCGTGTTCCACCTGATGGATCAGCTGCTGAACAAAAGCGAATCCTCGACGATCTCCTTGCTAAGGGAATTGATGGTGTAGCGATAAGTCCCGTTGATCCAAACAATCAGACGCAAATGATTAACGACGTGGCCAAGCAGGCATTAATAATCACGCAAGATAGCGACGCGCCACAAAGTAATCGAGCCTGCTACATCGGGACAGATAATCGCGCTGCTGGAAGACAGGCAGGCGAGCTGATCAAAGAAGCTTTACCAAATGGCGGAAAGATCATGGTTTTTGTGGGAAAACGTGACGCGCAAAATGCGCAGGAAAGATTTCAGGGAATCAAAGATGCACTGGCGGGATCAAAAGTTGAAATCATCGACCTTCGAACAGATGACGTTGATAGAGTAAGAGCCAAAGCCAATGCGTTCGACACGCTCGTTAGTCATCCGGATGTAGCCTGTCTGGTTGGATTGTGGGCCTACAATGGACCAGCAATCTTGAGCGCGGTGGAAGATGCCAAGAAGCTGGGCCAGGTAAAGATAGTGACCTTTGATGAAGAAGACCAGACACTCGCCGGAGTAAAAGCAGGATCAATATACGCGACTGTGGTGCAACAGCCTTACGAATTTGGTTATCAGGCGATTCAGATGATGTCAAAAGTGCTTGACGGGAATAAAGCTGTGATTCCAACCAGCAAGCAAGTCTTTGTTCCAACACTCGTTATCAAGCAGAACGATGTGGACCAATTCTCAGCCAAGCTGAACCAGTTGCGGGGACGAAGCAACTAATACCTTCGCATAATTCAAGTTCTCGAGTTAAGCAACGACGTGGCCTGCCGGCGTCGGTCTAGTCTCACTCACTTCATCATCAATACATTTTTACTCTAATCGCTGAACTGCAAAGTTAGTCTTGTAGTTTCGCGCCATGAAATTCGATCTGAGGTCTAAAATGAAACTGGCAAAAAGGGTTGCATTGGTTACAGGAGCTGCTAGAGGCATTGGTCTAGCGACCGCAAAGCGCTTCAATAAGGAGGGCGCAACAGTAGTAATGGCAGACGTCGATTCGGCCCAACTGGCTGTGGCCAGATCCGAATTCGACGACGGCGAAATGATATCAACAATCAACTGCGACATTTCCCACCGCGATCAAGTCGAAGCAATGATCAATCAGGCTCAAGCACAATTTGGCCGGATAGATATTCTAATAAACAACGCCGGAATTGGTGGGCGGGCTGCGCCAATTGGCCAGGTAACGGACGAAGACTGGGACACTATGATGGCGGTGAATTTGAAGAGTGCATTTCTTTGTTGCCAGGCTGTTATTCCCGGGATGCGTGAGCGTCATTACGGGAGAGTAGTGAACGTGGCTTCGATCGCCGGGAAAGAAGGCAATGCGAACATGATTCCATATTCAACTGCCAAAGCGGGTCTAATCGGGCTCACGAAAGCATTGGCAAAAGAGGTTGCTGCGGAAGGAATTTATGTAAACGCGATCTCACCCGCTGTGATTGAGACCCCGATATTAGAGCAGCTAACTCCCGAACAGGTAAAGATTCTGATCCAGCGTATCCCGTTGGGTCGTCCCGGCAAGCCGGAGGAAGTCGCATCGCTGATATGTTTCTTGGCGTCTGATGAAGCGACCTTTACAACTGGGCAGTGTTTCGATATTAGCGGTGGCAGAGCGACGTACTGAGCCGCAGTGCATTGCCTCAAAAGTGTTGATCCCGCCGGCGACGGCGTAGCCGCCGGATGTGAGGCGGCGGCGAAGCCCCGCGGTTAAGTCTGTTGATCTTTTTATGGCGAAGCCCTTGGTATGGCCACCGCGTTGAGTCGTTTCTAGTTTAGGCCGGAGGCCGAACCAAGGGCTGTGCCCAAACTTAATGCTAGCAAGCTAGTACGGCAGGGATTCGCCGTCGCCTCACATCCGGCGGCTACGCCGTCGTGCAGTGTGAATCAGATAAAGCAGAGTCGCAGTGAATTAGCGGCACCGAATCCTTTGACCACATCGAATGACACAATAATGGAGTTTGCTGGATGTTTTCTTCGCATATTTGACGAAGGTGATCCTGGGCCACTTCCGTTGGCTCCGATTGATTCGCTTAATATCGATGATGCATATCGGGTGCAGGACGCGGTGCTCGAGCTTCGAAAATTCCGTGGCGAAACAGTAGTAGGCTATAAGGTTGGTTGTACGAGTCGGGCCATTCGCGAGCAATTTGGATTGCAGACACCAATATTTGGTCGTTTGCTCAAGCCTCACATTTATCCAAATGGTTCCATCTTGCAGTTGTCCAATTTTACTTCCTGCGCGCTGGAACCTGAGTTTGTATTTCACATCGGTCGGGACATCCGAGTGCACGACATTGACGATGACGCACTCCTCAAATCAATAGAGTTCATCTCACCTGGTCTAGAAGTTCATAACTACAGATTTTGGTTCGAACGTCCGACCTCTCAGGAACTCATCGCGTCGAACGGAATCCACGCATGTCTGGTTATCGGTGACGATAAGAGAGAACCAAATTCTGTGGGTCTTACCGACCAGGAAGTGGCGCTTTTGATTGATGACGAGTTACAGGGAGTTGGTAGGGGAGCGGATATTATGGATGGTGGTCCATTGTTGTCCCTTCGTGAACTTGTAAAGTTCCTCGTTTCGCGCGGGGATTATTTGCGGGCCGGACAATATGTGATACCAGGATCTCCAGTAAGGCTAATTCCGGCCATGAGCGGAACTATCGCACGTGCCACTCTGGCTCAAATCGGATCAGTGGAGGCGAGGTTCATTTAGAACCAAAACGTTGTTTTCGAGAGGACGCTATGAAAAAGACTCTTTCACTCAGTCTAACCTTACTTCTGATTGGATCACTATGTGTAAAGGCCTTCACCCAACAAGCCGCAGCATCGATTACCGTGCAACTCAATAACCCGCTCGGGGTAATCAATCCCAATATCTACGGACACTTCACAGAACTGACATTGAGTAGTTTTGAAGGCGCCATTTCCAGTGAACTCTTATTCAATCGGAAGTTCGAAGCACCTGAAGAGCGAGATATCAACCAGATTGTCTTTAATGGAACTGCTGCCGGTTGGGAACCGATTGTCCTTGATACCAAAGTCTCGCTCGTGCGCGATACGCAGGTCTATTACAGCCCTACGGCCTCTCAGCGAATAACACTTACGGATAAAACAGATGTCCCGGCGGGAATCCAACAGAGTGGCTATCAATTTGTGATGCCTCATCTTTCACGCAACCAAAGAGTTGATAGCCCATTTCGATTTGCAACAGGCGAGCGATATCTGCTGCGTGTTGCGATCAAAAACAAAGATCTGCAGGGACAAGTACACGTTGCTTTGGGTGCGTCCTACAAGCAAATCGCGGCCAAAGTTTCTCTTGATCTCAAACAAGGGAATGATTGGAGTGTTTACTCCGGCGAGCTGCGTCCGTCCGAATTGGTTGAGAACGGGAAAGTAATGATCTTCATCGATACGCCCGGAACAATATGGGTCGACTCAGTGTCACTCGTACGTGCCGATTTGAATGACGATGGTTTCAGAAAGGACGCTCTCGAACTTACACGCAAAGTAAATCCACCACTTATTCGGTGGCCCGGTGGATGGTTTGTTTCAGATTACCACTGGCAAGATGCAATTGGTCCAATAGATCGTCGACCGGCTGTTTTTAACCGCGCCTGGAACGCATACGTTAGTAACGACGTCGGTACTGATGAGTTTGTCTCACTCTGCCGAAAAATCGGAGCTGAGCCATACATTACAGTGAATGTCGGAACCGGCACTCCGGAAGAAGCTGCAAAATGGGTTGAGTACACCAACGGAAGTGCTTCCACCCCAATGGGACGACTACGGGCTCAGAACGGACATCAACAGCCTTATGGAATTAAGTACTGGAATGTTGGGAATGAGGAATATCTGCCGACGCTTGGGGCAACCGACGGACGTCAGTACGGTCGAACGTTCAATCTTTTTGCGAAGGCAATGCGAGCCGTAGATCCAAACATAAAACTTGTCGCAGTCGGGGCGTCTGACATTCCGTCAGGAGTAATTCCCAGGGAACATCCGCTCTGGAAAATTGTTCGCTATATGCCTGACTGGAATGCCCAGGTTCTTAAAGAGTCTGGATCAGCTATCGATTACTACTCGTTACACTATTACGCGCCTGAAGATGTTCCAGGTCATTCTGCGGAAGAAGTGGATCAAGCTACGATGGTGATCTCAGAGAATCTACTGCGAAAGGTTAACCAACTTTGGAAGCAGATGGACCAGTTTGCTGGGAAACGCTATCCAATCGCTTTTGATGAATGGAGCTTGAAGGTGGAAAAGGAAGCTAAACCACCCGAGGTCCCCATAAAAAATGTGGAGCTACCTCAGTTGGGACTCCATATGTCCGCCCTTTCGTTACGTCAGGCGCTCGCCGAAGCCACCGTCTACAACCTCATGCACCGATACCCGAACGATTTTGTTCTTGGCAGCCGGTCTCTGCTATACGCCTACTTAATAGGTCTGATAACTATTCGACGCGACAACGCGCTGATGACTCCGGTTGGTTCGATGATGGAGCTGTACAGTACACGAGACAGCTGCAAATCATTAACTACTCAAGTTGAGTCAGGAACTTTTAGCACCAAAGCAATGAACGGCGGGTTTCCTGAGGTGAAAGAGGCGAAGTACCTGGACGCCTCGTCGCGAATTCATCCCGATGGTAAGAGAGTGGATGTTTTTGTTGTCAATCGAAACTTGACCCAGGAAATCAGTACAAATATTAGTCTTGCAGGTGGGAATATTGGTGGCGCTGTAGAGGTCGAAATTCTAAATGCATCTGATCTAAACGCCATGAACACCTTTGCAGAGCCCAATCGGGTAACCGTCACTCGCAAGACCATTAACGCCTCCGGTAATTCCATCGCATTTACACTTCCTCCTCATTCACTCGTGAAGTTTGTGATTCAACAGAAGTAACGGTCTGCCAGGTCCTAAATAATTCAGCTTAGTTAGGACCAACAAGTCAAGAATCACACATTTTCAAACTCGCCTTCATTTCCCTACAACTCAAAAAGGCTACTCCAGGCCACTGGCTTGCCCAGTGGTTTCTGACGTTCGTTGCTATAAAGACACTTCCTCTTCTTTCCAGCGCGCTGCGCGCGCGGAAGTGAAATTCGAGAAAGGCGTTAGCAACGAGCGTCAACAAACCACTGGGCAAGCCAGTGGCCTAAAGACTGCGAAAGCTGTCTGCTATACTTCTCGTGGTCCTACCAGCATTAGTAACTATCTTGGTTCTCTTTGTTACCCAAAATTAGTCGCACTGTAGCTGCAACGAAACGGCAACAGTTCAGGCGCAAGAAAGCAGGACTACAACGTTCTTGAACTTGTTGAGTTGTGCGTGCTGCAGTGGGAAGTACGTGAAAGACTCAAGTGAGTTAGAACTCGAGGAGCGGTAATTTGCTCGCAGAAAGAGAACCTTCGATGCCCCGTGGAAAAGTTATTTACGCTTTGGTGACGTTTCTCTTATCGTCACTCTTATCTACGTCAGTCTGTTTTGGAGACAATCAGACCCTCAAACCGATTCGAGAATGGAGAGGTTCAGTTGCTGACGAAACGCTCCTGAACGATGCCTCAACTATCATTACGTCAACTACGGAGTTACAAAAGCTATGGACATCGTGGAAGATAAAAGGCAAACGTCCAAAGATCGACTTCACCAGGCAGCTTGCGGCTATCGTTACTTCAAGAGGTAGTGGTCTCAACATGATGACTAGCCTCGAGGCCGATGGAAACTTGAAGGTTAACGGCTTCGGGACGATGGATCTCCGGCCAGGTTTTCGCTATGTGATCTCAACCTTCAATCGCGAAGGAATTAAGTCGGTTAACGGTAAGCCATTGACCGGTGAAAACGCACAATCAACCGTTACAGGAACCGTTAGCTATCGGCAAAGGATTGCGCTGCCACCGACTGCTACCGTCGAAGTCGTACTCGCTGATGTTTCGCGGGCAGACGCTCCCGCTGTTGAAATAGGCAAACAGGTAATCAAGCCAACTACGCAGGTGCCAATTGCTTTTAGCCTGAGTTACGATCCTGCGAAAATCGACTCGACTCATACTTACGCAGTTAGGGCGTCAATTATGTTAGACGGAAAATTGTGGTTCAGCACCACAGAGAGGTACGCAGTCATTACTCAGGGCAATCCCACTAAGGTCGATATATTGGTCCAAATGGTGAAGTCGACTCCATGAGTGTTTAGTTGGCTTGAACTTCAGCTGAGGGAGCTGAGTATGACGCTTTGCCACGTCTGGTGTTCCACCTCTTATTGACACAGTCCGAGAGTCTGTTGAAGACTCAACCTCTTATTCTCCCAAGCTTCAGCTTGGGGTGAGAAGCCGTTGAAGCGAAGAACCGTTTCAACGGTTTGGCCGGATCCGGATGTCTGTCATGGATAAACCGTCAAAACAGTTCTACTCTTAAGGTGCTCTGCTCCCCAGGCTGAAGCCCGGGGAGTATGAGAGGGTTGAAGTTTCAATTGGGGCAGAAGCCCAATGTGTCAACAGGAGAACTTTTCAAACTCTTTGAGGCAAAACAAACTATGACCTACTTCAGGTTGGTGCTTGGTGTTGCACTTGCGATTGTCCTGACACTGATCGCAGGAGATGTTAGTCGTTCGGTTGCGCAGAATGGAGCCGCTGCGAAGGCGCTGGCTCCGGCCAAAGTTAAGACTGTTGATGGTGAAATTCAGGGCATCGTTGAACACGGCGTCTATGTCTTCAAAGGAGTTCCATACGCGGCGCCACCAGTCGGAGACTTACGCTGGCGCGAACCAAAGCCTGCAGCTCATTGGAAGGGCTTGAAAAGTGCAGACAAATTTGGGAATGCCTGCTTGCAACCGCACGGACCGCTTAATGAAATTCGAAATGAAGGTTATAGCGAAGATTGTTTGTATCTGAATGTATGGACGCCCCGCGTTGACCAAAACGCAAAGCTTCCCGTGATGGTGTGGATACATGGAGGAGCTTACATTTTTGGTTCAGGCAGCATGTCAGGTTATGACGGGAGTCCGCTCGCAACAAAGGGAGCAGTTTTCGTTAATCTTAACTATCGTCTCGGCAACCTCGGCTTTTTTGCTCACCCGGGATTGCAAAAAGAGACACCGGGACTTCCCGCCAACTTCGGACTCCTCGATCAGATAGCAGCTCTCAAATGGGTTCAGCAAAACATAAAGAGGTTTGGCGGTGATCCTGGTAACGTCACGATTTTCGGGGAGTCGGCGGGGTCTAAAAGTGTCGTCGCACTCTTCGCCTCGCCGTTAGCGCGTGGGTTGTTTGAAAAGGGAATAGCGATGAGTACTTATGCTTCTCCCGACGCGACGATGAAAAGAGCGCAAACGGTAGCGGCAAAATTTGCCGAAGCGATGAATTTGGATGGAGCTAATGCTACCGCGACACAGTTACGAGCAATACCTGCTGACCAAATTGAAAAGTCTATGACCCGACGTGATCTGGGCATTGGCCCAGTGCCGATCGCCGGTGACACGGTTTTGCCAAAGAGTATTCAAGAAACATTTGCGTCAAGCGGTGAAGCAGCTGTGCCGTTGATCATTGGAAACACAAGCGACGATTCGAGTGTCGTGTCAGCTTTTGGAATTGATCCTGTCGAAATGTTAAAGCGTGCTGGACCCGGAGGAGTTGTCTTGAGAGCGCTTTATCCGGGCGTAACAGACGATAAGACTCTTGCCCGTCAGATAATTCGTGACACTGTATTTACGATGCCCGTTCGTTCCATCGCCGACATGCATTCACGAATCGCTATGACGTGGCGATACTATTTTGACTATGTAGCGATAAATGATCGACAGCGATTGATCTATGGAACACCGCACGGTGGTGAAATCACTTTCCTGTTAGGCACGGGCGAGCTCGTGCCGATTGCGCGAAGAGTCTTCACTGACGCTGACTGGGAATTTTCGAGAAAAGCCAATGCTACCTTCTTCGAATTTGCTCGAACTGGGAAGCCTAGTTGCGAAGGTTGTCCTGACTGGCCAAATCATAATGCGAAACAGGATAGGACGTTTATCTATAACGATACTCTGTCAGTCCAGGACAACTTTATGAAATCGCGTCTCGATGCATTCATCGGTGCAGGGCAGCTAATCGATCGAATTATCGGTGGTAACTAGTGGCAGCATCATCGTTTCGCTACAAATCTGGTATTCTTTGGTGCATCACGGATTGTCTCGAATCGTTTTATGATTTGTAGTCTTAAACGAAATAATTTACTTCAGTTCTTGGGCACTGTCTTTGTGCTCATATTGGGCGGCGCCAACCTTTTCGCGCAATCACTGGACGTCTCAAATCCCGCACCAATCCGGTCAAGCCAGGTCGTTGGCAAGATTGCCGCTCGCGATCTCGGTGATTCACGACTCACAGATCATTACTACGCGTTTAGCGGTACGCCTGGCGATCTGTTAATTACCGTTAAGAGTAAGAATCTAAACGGAGACCTAGATGTCTTTACGGCCACCACTTTGCGACCATTGTTGAAGCTTTCGCTATACGCCGAGAGCACGACCCCGGTCACAAAAGGTATTTATCTGCGCAAAAGGGAAGACTTAATTCTGCGGATTGAGGCTCGCAGTCCGAATGACGATGAGGGAACCTATCAGTTGTTCTTTGGTGGATCGTTCGCACCAGCCGTTGGTGGACCAGAGATTGCCGAAGTCGAAAGTGACGAAACCAATACTACAAATCCAAGCACTGGTCGAAAGACGAAAAGAGTAAATTCCGTCGGGGCTAGAATTGATGAACCTGAGCCCGCTCCGGTAGAAGTCGCGGTAGCACCAACTCCGGAACCGACATCCGAAGAAAAGCCCGTCGAGTCTCCTGAGCCTAAGAAAGCGAGGCCGAGTCCGACACCTGCTAGCAGCGCACGAGGTCGACGTCCTGCTGGTAGACGTACACCTGCGCCGCCAGCTGAGAAACCGCCTTCGGAAACTACTGAAGAAGCAAAGAAGGAAGAACCAGAAGTATCCGAGCCTGCTGTTACCAAACCCAAGACTTCGACTCGTGGCACGTCGCGACGATCTGCGTCGACGACACGTCCAGTTACACCCCCACCCGAACCGGAACCTGAAATCGGACCACGATTAGTGATTGAGACAAACGACGGAACATTGATAAACCGTTCGATGACTACGGTTAGACGTGTAACTGTCGAAAATGGTCAGGTGGTCGTTACGGGGAAGGACGGGAAGATCGATCGGATCCTGCTCATCAACATCGTTCGGATGTCGATCGCGCAATAGGCACATTCCCACCAGTCAAAAAATCAGTGTCATATCATTTGAAATTGATCAGTTGTCATTTTGAGAATTCAGTTTGGAAGTCCAGCGGAAGGTTTTGGTGCCTTGCCCCGGAGGGGCGAGATGTTTATAGCCTCATGATTCCCCGAACTGTGCGCTCCAGCGGAGCGCAATGTCGTTCACGGCGAATCTTCACGGCCAGACATATTTCGCTCCTGACGGAGCGAGGTTATCTAAGGCTACTACAGCTTGCTATAAACATTTCGCTCCTCCGGAGCGAAGCAAAACTCATAGTTGCAGTTCAAACTTGAACCACACATTTTTCTTTTGGACTATTTCTTTAAGCCGGCAAGTTTTTCCTTAAATCGTGGGAGATCCTGACTACTGGGATCAACCTTCTCGAGTTTGGCGATTGCATCTTCAGCGGCCTTTGCATCGCCACGCTGTAACGTTGCTTCACTTAGTCCTGCCAGCACCATTACATCGTCAGATTTCATCTTCAAAGCTGCACGGTACCACTTTTCCGCAGTATCAAAGTGACCAGCGTCGAGATTTACCATGCCGAGAATGACTACAGTCTTGTAGTCGGTCGGCTTTAGTTGGTTCGCCTTTAGTAGAAACTCGATGGCCTGATCGTAACGCTGAATCTGATAGTAGAGTTCAGCTGCTTTTACCTGGGCTTCGAAATTATTGGGCTCGTTTTTGGCGGTTTCAAGTGAAGCGGCAACTTGCGCACGCACTGCTTGAGGGTCAGTTTGTCCTTGAGCCCCATCAAGAGGCGGATGATCAGAAGGTAGCGTTCCTGGGCTGCTCGCAGTAACGGGTGTGATTGCGGTCTTCTGGCTCATCGAGCTGGCAAACATGAAGCCCACGATAAAACCGAACAAGATTCCAATGATCGCAAATAAGATGTTTTCTCTCGTCATAATTGATCGTCAAACGATTACTTGATATTACCTTGCGCTTTAGCGTCGTTAATTCGCTCCTTTACCGACTGTGCCACTTCGGAGTCCGGCGGTAATTTACTCAATACACGTTCCCAGTATTCGATCGCCTTCTTATAGTCTTTGGCTTGCAGTGCTGCAGTGCCGGCGAGTTGTAGCGCTTTGGCGTTATCTGGATCGACCTTTAAGGCCTGGTTAACCAACTCAGTTGGTTTGCCTTTCATTTCACGCCCGCTGGCCATTGCGGATGCGAACGCGTACTCGGCCCACAAGTCAGCATCCTTAGGTGATAGCTCGGTGGCTTTGGCATATGCACCCGCGGCTTCACCGAATCGCTCCATCGAGTTATATGAGCGAGCCAACATGGTCCAACCAGCCAGATCATTCGGGTTACTCTGGAGACGTTTAGCCAGCGCCGCAACATTGCCTTCAATTTGCGCCTGACTTCGTTCTCCTTCAGCCATCGGACCAGCAGCTGGCCGTGCCGTCGCAGCTGTCGGTGGGTTGGAAATGCTTTTCGGTTCGCCAACCTTGAGATAGAAACCAACAGCAAGGAGTGGAATACCAAACGCGAGTGCGTATGCGGTGTTCTTGCCGGCGACTAGAGGTTTGGTTTGATTGAGGTTTTTGGTCGTCCTGGTGTCTTCAAGAAGCCGTCTTTCAATTTCCACCCGATCCAGTTCGTATTGCTCTTTGCTTACGATTCCATTTCTTAGATCTGCCTCAAGTTCTGAAAGTTGATCGCGATAGATCTTTATGTTGGCCGTACGATAATTCTCGGCGGCCTCAGATTGATCCACCGACGTCCGTTGCAAGGCGGGCGGCAAGACAAATGCCAACGCAACAACGATACAAAGAGTGCAAATTACCCAGAAGAGAATCACGCTGTTTCTTCCTCACTCAGATTGCAACAAATCTTCAGCAATCTTCCTTTCGGCCTCCGTCAAGGGCCTCTCTTCAATTTGATCGCGTCGCTGCTTGATATAACGGAAGAGAAACACTAAGCCTGCAGCCAGGAGTACAAATGGACCAAACCAAAGCAGGTATGTGGTTGGTGTAACCTGCGGACGGTACAAGATGAATTGTCCATAACGTTGCGTCAGAAAGTTGACGATTTCTTCGTCGCTTTTACCCGCCTTCATCTGTTCGCGAATCTCGCGACGCAAGTCTTCGGCTAGTCCAGCCTGTGAATCAGCCAAAGTTTCGTTCTGACAGACGAGGCAGCGCAACTCCTGAGAAAGCTTGTGCAATCTCTTCTCGATGGCCGGATCATCACCGTTCGGCTGCGCGTCCTTGCCGGTTACCAGGACTACAAAAAGACCAAGCAAGATGCACGATAACAAGATCCGGGCGTGCGACATCTATTTGCCTGCCTCTCGGTTTAGTTCTTGAGCCAGTGGAAGGATCTTTTGTGACCAGACATCCGGCGTTACAGGGCCAATCTGCTTGAAACGAATGGTGCCGGCCTTATCAATCAAATAAGTTTCGGGCGCCCCGTACACTCCGTAATCGATTGCGACGCGGCCATCTAAATCTGCCGCACTCAGCACATACGGATCTCCGAGTTCGTTGAGCCAAGCCAAAGCATCGTCTCGATTGTCTTTGTAGTTCAAACCGTATATGGGAAGTACTCCCGACTTCGCATACTCAAGCAGCAGCGGATGCTCGTCGCGACAGGTGATACACCAGGAAGCCCACACATTAAGGACCCAGACTTTGCCACGCATTTCCTCTGCTGAAAAGGTCTTTGCTGGATCCTTCAACTGTGGTAAGCGGAAGGTTGGTGCGGGCTTGTTAATAAGCGGTGACGGTACTTCATGAGGATCACGTCCCAATCCGATCGCTAAGAACACGACCAGTACCACGAAGATTGCAAGTGGAATTAAGTAACGAAGCATAATGAAGAATCACGACTCAACTTCAGCCGAGGCGGCAGCGAGTGAGGGGACTTTGTCTTTCTTTTCTGCATGTAGTGTCTCTTGTTGCTTTCGCGCCGCGAGTGCGTAGCGTCGATCGCTAAGAGCGAGACCGCCGCCAATCGCCATCAATACAGCGCCGCCCCAGATCCAGCCGACAAATGGCTTGTAGTAAACACGCACGCTCCAAGCGCTGTTGCTAACTGGTTCGCCGAGTGAAATGTACAGGTGACGAAACAATCCACTGTCGATTGCTGTCTCGGTCATCACGTTACCGCTCGCGGTATAGTTTCGTTTCTCCGGGTACATTCGCTCGACTTCGGAGCCATTGCGGCTAACAATGATCTCTGCACGAGCTGCTCTGTAGTTTGGCCCATTCACATCTGAAACGCCGTTAAACTTGAATTCATAACCGCCCGCTCTTACGGTATCTCCCAAGGCCATCCGCACATCTTGTTCAGATTGATAACCTGTCACCAATGTGACGCCAAAAATGAAAACGGCGCAGCCGAGGTGAGCTACCTGCATTCCATAGTAGCTGCGAGTTTGGGCTCTGAGTTTTTGCCACGTGCTCAGTTGGCCCGACGTGACTCGCACACGTTCCCACAGATTGACAAAAGCGGTTGCGACGATCCAAATGCCAAGCAGAAGTCCTAAACTGACCAGCGGTTTCCATTGGCCAAAAAAGAACGGGATCGTCAGAGCGGAAACTACGCTGATAACGAAGGCCCAGCGAAGTCGTACCGCAAGTTCAGGCAAGCTTGCTTTCTTCCAACGCGCTATTGGGCCAACACCCATCAAGAACATGGCGGGTGCCATCAACGGCACGAACACCATATTGAAGTAGGGTGGACCAACTGACAGCTTTCCCATTCCCAGGGCGTCGACAATAAGCGGATAAAGAGTTCCCAGCAGTACCGAACCAGCTGCAACCGTCAATAGAACATTGTTGGAAAGAAGGAATGACTCACGTGAAATGACCTCGAACTTGCCGCCGAGTCCAACTTGCTTAGCTCGCCACGCGTAGAGCACTAGGGAGCCGCCAATTACCAGGACCAGAAATGAAAGGATAAAGACACCACGTTTAGGATCAGTGGCGAAGGCGTGCACCGAAGTGAGAACACCCGAACGAACGAGGAAAGTGCCGAGCAAACTCAACGAGAACGCTGCAATCGCCAATAAGACGGTCCAACTCTTGAACCCACCTCGCTTTTCCGTAACGGCTAGTGAGTGAATCAACGCCGTACCAACCAACCATGGCATGAACGAGGCGTTCTCAACCGGATCCCAAAACCACCAGCCACCCCAACCAAGCTCGTAGTACGCCCAGAAGCTGCCTAACGCAATACCACAAGTCAGAAACATCCAGGCTACAGTGGTCCAGGGACGAGACCAGCGTGCCCATGTGGCATCTAGTCGTCCCCCTATCAGGGCCGAAATAGCAAAAGCAAAAGCTACTGAAAACCCGACGTAACCCATATATAGCAGGGGCGGATGAGCCACCATCGCGGGATCTTGAAGTAGTGGGTTTAGATCGCGACCATCCGGAGGTACTGGAAAGATTCGAGCGAACGGGTTAGACGTCAACAGCATAAACAACAAAAACCCGACGCTGACAACTCCCATAACGCTCAAGACGCGCGCCAACATTTCTTCGGGAAGGTGATTGCTGAACAGCGACACAGCAACTGTCCAGAGTGCAAGCATGAAAGTCCAGAGCAGCAGGGAACCTTCGTGCGAACCCCAGGTTGCCGCGAGCCGATAATGTAAAGGCAGTTGTGAGTTTGAATTTGTGGCGACGTTTAGAACTGAGAAATCGTTAGTAATAAACGAATAGCCAAGACAGCAAAAAGCGACCGCAACAAAAATGAATTGGGCCTGACCGGCAGGTGCTGCTAACGCTATCCACGTACGATTCCCGCGCGAGGCACCAACAAGAGGCAGCGTCGCCTGCACTATGGCGAGCATCAGAGCGAGTACAAGTGCGAACTGACCGATCTCAGGAACCATTAGGTAATACTTTTGACCTTCCGCTCAGACGGCTTAGAGTTATGGCGCTCGACAATCAGTTATCAACAACTGTCTTCGCAGCCTCTTGTGCGTGTTTAGCCTTGTCAATCGCCTGTCCCGCTTCCGGTGGCATGTAGTTCTCGTCGTGTTTGGCCAGAACCTGATCCGCATGAAAGACACCGTCCGCGCTAACCTTACCTTGAGCTACACAACCTCGACCTTCCTTGAAAAGGTCAGGCAGAATTCCTTTGTAGACGACTGGAATGCTTGCCGCAGTATCAGTCACTGTGAAGCGTACAGTCAGCCCATCGTTTTCTCTCTTCAAGCTCCCTTGTTCTACTAAACCGCCTACTCGGAACGTACGGTTTATTGGAGCTTCTTTAGCAGCCACTTGCGTCGGGCTGAAGAAGAAAACCAGGTTGTTACGAAAAGCGCTTGCCACCAGATAAGTGGCAAGGGCTAAACCACCAAGGCCAACGAGTATGAAGGCGATTCGCTTATGTCGTCGTTTCATTTGTAACTCTTCCGCGAAGCAGGTTAACGGGCTTTAGCTCTTCCTGCAAAGCTTTCTTTCGCCGGCTAAGTCCTACGAGTTCTGCTGCGATCGCGATTAGCGCAAAGAGGTAGGAACCCCAGATATAAAACCCGTAACCTCCCATTGAGATAAAATCAGAAAAACTCCTCATTAGATGGCAACCTCCGCGAGTCTAGCATTTTGTTCTCGTTCTAAAATAATGCAACGCACTCTAATCAATACCACCGCAACTGAATAAAGCCAGCAAGCAGCCAGTATGATCAACATCGCCGCAAGCATCGGAGCTGCGATGCTTGGTTTGCCAAGGATTCGGATTGTTGCACCTTGATGTAGTGTATTCCACCATTGAACAGAAAAGTAAATGATGGGAACGTTAATAACCCCAACGAGGGCCAGCACAGCTCCAGCTCGGTCAGCTTTACGCGGGTCGTCGATTGATGCTTGAAGTGAAATAAATCCAATATAAAGAAACAGCAGAATAAGTGTCGAAGTCATTCGGGCGTCCCACACCCACCACGTACCCCAGGTTGGCTTTCCCCAGAAGGCTCCAGTAACCAGAGAAAGAAACGTAAACATGGCGCCGGTAATGGCTATTGAGGACGCCATCATCGAGGAGAGTCTCGCGTTAAATGCCCAGCCTATACCGGCATAGAAGGCCATCAACACGTAGAGAAACATTCCCATCCACGCGGCAGGAACATGTATGAACATGATCCGGTAAGCATCACCTTGCTGGAAATCAGTGGGTGCAACAAAAAATCCAACATACAAGCCGACCGCAAACAAGATCGCAGAGGGAATTGCGAACCAGGGTATTAACTTTCCCGCGAGCGGATAGAAGTTCGTCGGTGAAGAGTATTTATAGAGGTTCATAAATTGGTTTTTTGTGCTTTGTGTTTTGGTTTTGGTCTTGAACTTTGGATTTTGGACTTTGATACTGTGAAAATACTGTGAAATTTGAAATCCCTAAAATTTGAAATTGAATCAGGAGAATAAACCTCAAAGACCCAAGACCAAAAACCCAAGACCCTCCTATTCCAAAGATATTCGTAACGCAGCCGCAGTTGCCCAGGGAGCAAAGATCATGCCCAAAATACAAACGGCACCAAGCAAGAAAAGGTGTGGCTGCGGATCGGTACCCATAATACTTGCATCAACCGCGCCTGCTCCAAAGATTAGCGATGGAATAAAGAGCGGCAGCACGAGGATCGAGATAACTACTCCACCTCCACGCACCCCCAACGTTAGTGCGGCGCCAATTGATCCAATTAAGCTCAACACTGGAGTGCCAATAACAAGGCTGACAAACAGCACTAAAAGAGTGTTTTTCGATAAACCGAACTGGATCCCTAAAAAGGGAGCTATCAATATCAAAGGCAGCTCTGCGACGATCCAATGCGCTAATACTTTGCCCACGACCACAAGGTAAAGCGGCTGAGGCGTCAACAGTAGTTGTTCAAGCGTTCCGTCTTGAAGATCGTTCGCGAATAACTTTCCCAGGGACAGCATCGAAGCCAGTAATGCCGCCACCCATACGACACCGGGAGCAATCGATTTGAGCAGCTGGGTTTCAGGACCAATTCCCAACGGAAACAGACTTACAACGATCACAAAGAAGAAAATCGTCGACAGAATGTCGGCCCGCCGACGCCATGCCAGCAACAGATCGCGCCAAACGATCCAGCGCAACATCGATAGGCTCGAGGGTCCCGTCACGTTACGAGTTCGAGCAGGAGGGTAGATCCCGTTAGCTCGATTTCCTGATGCGTTGCAACGATCGCGATGCCACCATTCACCAAGTGCTCTTCGATCAAAGATCTGACCAACGTAAGCGCTGACTTGTCGAGCGAGGTAGTAATTTCATCAAGTAGCCAAAGCGAAGTGCCAGCAACTGCCAGGCGTGCCAAAGAAACTCGCTTTCTTTGTCCCTCGGACAAGAAACGCGTGGGAATGGCTCCTCTTCGGCCGAGCCCGACCTGTTCAATCACGCTTTGAGCACGTTCCTTGCTTATCTCGATTCCGCTTAGCCCACTCGAAGTCCGAAGATTCTCCACGGCACTCAGTTCGTCTTTTACCCCAGGCCTATGGCCCAGATAAGTAACTGAAGTGAAGTAATCTTCTCCTAAAGACTTAATGTCCTTACTATGCCAGGTGATTCGACCTTCTGCTGGGGCAAGTAATCCGCACAGAATTCTAAGTAAACTTGTTTTCCCGCTGCCGTTTGGTCCGGTCAGCCTAACAAATGTTCCCGCCGGCACCGAAAAGTCGAGACCGCTAAAAACTCTACGATCTCCACGGACACAGCCGAGTTTGCTCACCTCAAGTATTGTTAGGTGTCCTCCAAACGATGCTTAAGCACTCCTTTTCATTGTATTTTAGTTTTACTGGAAAAGCATTCATGCCCTGCTCAGTCACCTTTGGGTCGATGTTCAACTGGCCCGCTGATTTTTAACCATTCCTGCCAGCCACCTTTTAAGGCACGCACTCGTTTGAATCCGTTTTCCATCAGGATTTGCGCCGCCGCGATACTCGACTCTTCTGCGTGACAGGAACAATAAGTAACCACTTCGCGGTCTTTTGGAATATCTTTCAGAGGGGCAAACGCCAGGCGACTCTTCAGCCTTCGGACCTTCACGTAGATCGCTCCTTTAATACGCGTGGTACTGGCTGCGTAGCTCTCGGCTCCCCGCACGTCAATGATTGTTAGGCTTTCGTTGTTTGAGAATTTTGCCTTTAGTTCATCAGGCGAAATGAATTGAACATTTGAAACTGCTTTTGTTTGCGCCTGAAGTGCACTCGAACTAAATACAAAGATTAGAAGTACGAATAATAGCCTCCAATTCATTCCTCTTACCTCCTGTTAGTTACTACTTGCTCGCTGTTCTAATCGGATGGACCATCCCTTTTAACGAATCGCCTTTAAATGTCTTCGGGTCGTACCAGCGATAGTTCGCACCCGAGTAATAAATGTAGCCTTGAGTTCCACGGACCACCTCGCCAATCAAGTCACCGTGAAGTTGCGGAACTTTCCGTCCGGTATTCGCATTAATGAATTCCGGTCCAGTGTGAACGCGGATACCGGAACCGACTGAGTTCTTCAAGAGATATGTTTGAGTGGCTTCGGGATCACGCCAGTCGTTCGTTCCATAACCGTGGATTACCGCGAGCATCTCTTCGTCTTGTTCGACCTGAAATTGCTGTCGTTCGTTTGGATTCGCGAAAGGATCACGTAGAAGCCATGGCGGATACTGTTCGTTCATCTCCGAAACTTTACCCGGGGCAGGCTTCACGATGATTGCGATGTCCTGCGCTAAGTCGCCATTGAAATCTCCGGCGAAGAAACTTGGATCATGTTCTGTGACCACAATTGCGTAGTCTTTAAATACTCGTTTGACCGCATCATGAACCTCGGCGAGTCGGGGGGCGACAACACTTGGTAGCTTTACCTCGGGAGCCGGAGGACTAGGTTGGTAGGCGGGTGCTTGTTCAACCAGATTCGGATTCTTTCGACTACAAGCCGCAAAAGGTAACGAGATTGCGAGAGTGACAACCAGACCCAAGACGCTCCAAGTATTGGCTGCTCTTGTCATTGAGTGTTCTCCGAATACAGAGTTGTTTCGCTTTGTGAGGGTCGAAGCTCGCCGACAAAAGTGCCGGCGAGCTCCGCTCATACTGACAAACCATCGCTTCAAAGGTCTAAAGCGACAGTATGAACGCAATCAGATCCGATCTACCCTGACCAGACAAATTATTGAAGGCATTTCTTGCCCCTGTTGCTTGACCGGCGTGGAGTTGAATCGAATCGAAGATTGTGATGTTCAGTCCTTCGTGCATCAGTCTATTGCGAGCGCGAATTCCCCAAAGCGGAGGAGTGCGAATCTGATTCGCTGAACTTTGACCGCCGTTTTGGACAATGCCGTCGCCAGTGCCAATGTTATGCAGCGCGAAGTCGCTGAAAGGATGGATGATCTTGTTACCAAGTGCGGCTGGTACTTGAAATGCGCCGCCATTGATCGAAGTACCAGGAGCGGCGGTCACGAATGTGCGCGTATGGCACACCGCACAGCCAACCTGGTTGAAAAGACTGTCACCGCGTTGGGCTGAGGAGGGAATTGGGTTTTGTCTACCCGGTGCACGTGTTGCAGCCATGAAGTCGGCGAACGCAAGTACATCTCCGCCATCGTCTTCAGGATCTGCAACGGGATCGAATGGAGATGGGAAGGTAACGTTTACGACGCCATCAGCGGTGCTTGCTGGATTTTCAGTCGTACCCGCAGCCGGGTTCGATGAACTCCTACCGTTGGAGCCGTCGAACTTATTCGTTATTCCCATTTCGTTAAGGTAAGCATCGCCTGCAAACGAAAGCAGACTCGCCTGTTGGGCCTTCCAACCAAATCGGCCGATCCTTAAAGCATTATTCGCTTCAACAACAGGCACCTGGGTTAGGGTCCCGCGTTGGCCGCTAGGTTGATTGGCGACGTTATTTTGCAGCGAAGTATTCGAAATACATTCTATGAACCCGTCACCGGTAGTGCTGAGCGTGATTCGAAAGGCTTTTACTGTTTCACCCGTCGAAATGTGCTCAACAATATCTGAGTCAGTACCGCGTGCATGAATGAGCTGTCCGCCCGGTGCGTCAACGAAGTTGCCGACACTGTTTGTGTGTCCAGCTCTGAATTCCATTGCCTGGCTGAATGCACCGACGTCCACTGACTGGTGGCACTCAATACACCCAACGTCGTTATAGGTTGGTCCAAGTCCATCATCTACGGTTTCGCGTTCGCTGAAGATGAACTTATTGTCTTCGAAGCGACCGTTTCCTCGAGCGGTTGGTGGCACTGGAGCAGCGACACATTCATCGATCGGTGTTCCAAGAGTGCCGAAATTGTTGAAGAGATCGTCGGTCTTTGCGTCCATGTCAGTGGTTAGTGCTTCGGTGGCTGCCTGACTTTCGACCGACTGTGGTAGCGTTAGGGGTAATGCTAGAGCCACCGAGAACAGAAGTAAGGTTAGTAACTGCAGAACTTTCCTCATGTGACTTTTCACCTCCTAGACTGCGGGCGAGGTTTATCTGAGAGTAGGCACACTTAACCACGCGGCCAACTGCGCACTACTGCACGAAGCTGTACCCTGCTTGAAGTGAATTGGAAACGTAGGCAGCTCTAGTCTTGGGGGTTGACTTGAGTGATGAGCCCCTCTCGCGTTGAAGAGAACCAAGGGAGACCTTAGTGCGAGAGAGAACGAAGACAACTGTCGAGGCGGTCGACTTCGCGAAAGAAAATCAAATTAAAACTGGGTCGGTTTTTTGTAAGCCGGGAGTGGCCGCACTCTATTCCATCACTTAATGCATGTCAACAAAAAAATATCTTACGACTCAGCAAGAAGTATCACGGGCAGTATTAGTTACGGGCCTTAAATAGATCAGCTTGCTCCGTTGACCCTTTTCAGCTAAAAGATCTGTAGAGATGACAAAACGCTCGGAAGTACGTGCCGCTGTTTCGCGCAAACTCAGTCCTTACCCATTCAGTGCAATCGTGGGCCAGGAGGAGATGAAACTCGCGCTCATTCTGAATGTTGTGGACCCTCTGATCGGTGGCGTCCTCATAATGGGTCACCGTGGTACTGGAAAATCAACCGCGGTTCGCTCACTGGCTGACTTACTCCCCAGTATTAATGCGGTTTCGGGCTGTCCTTACAACTGCGATCCGGTTGATGAGAGGTATCTCTGTGATGATTGCCGTACTAAGTCGACAAGTGGAGCGCTCTCGTCCGTAGCAACATCGGTACGCGTAGTCGAACTTCCACTCGGTGCTACTGAAGATCGTGTCTGCGGCACAATCGATATCGAGCGCGCCCTCAAGGAAGGCAAGAAGCAATTTGATCCGGGTTTACTGGCACGCGCCAATAGAGGATTCCTTTACATCGACGAGGTGAATCTTCTCGAAGACCATCTAGTCGATCTGTTGCTCGATGTTGCTGTGACTGGTTGGAACAAGGTCGAGCGTGAAAATGTTTCGGTGGAACATCCTGCAAGATTCGTCTTAGTTGGTTCTGGCAATCCTGAAGAAGGGGAACTGAGACCTCAACTGCTTGACCGGTTCGGTTTACACGCAGAGGTGCGAACTGAGAACTACCTCGCTAGTCGCGTCGCTATAGTGACGCGGCGCGAAGCCTACGATCGCGATCCTGAAAAGTTTTGCGCATCGTACGCGGACGAGCAATGTGAACTTCGAGACGCCATTTCACACGCTCGCAAGAATCTTGAAAAGGTCAAAGTGGACAAAGAGATCCTAACGCGAATCGCCCAGCTATGTGCAGACCTGAACATCGATGGGCATCGCGGTGAACTGACCATAATGCGTGCTGCACGGGCGCTGGCAGCGTTCGAAAACCGCAGGCGAATTACGGATACTGATGTTAGACGAGTCGCAACGATGGCGCTTCGACATCGCTTAAGACGCGACGCGCTTGAGGAAACAGCAACGAGTGAACAGGTAGAGCAAGCTGTTGAGGAAGTCTTTCCGCCAACCCAGAAACAAGGGAAGAATAACGAATCAAATGAAGACGATGCGGATCAGCAGAGGGACAGAAACTCACCGAATGATGGTGGCTCGAAGTCCAAGCCTACCACGGAGCGAACTGGTAAAGGTTACGGTTCAGAACCAAGAAACGCAGGAGTGCCGACACCACCCAGTGTAGAAAACAAGAGGATCAAAGCACAGCTTGATAACGCTCTTAGGCAATCGGATCGCCCAAACCGTTCTCACTCTCAAAGTCAAAAATCAGGATTGACGAAGACTGCGCCGCAGAATCTGCGAGGTCGCTACGCGCGAGCAGTCGCATTTAAGACTCGAGGCAGCAGAGTCGCAATCGATGCGACGCTTCGGGCACTAGCATCGAGTCTCTCATCGGAGGGTCGCACGTCTGATAGTCTTCGTTACAAACTCTTAAAGGAAAAACAGGGTACTCTATACATTTTCGCGATCGACACTTCTGGTAGTATGGCTGTTAATCGAATCGCACGTGCAAAGAGCACGATCCTAAGACTTCTGAGAAAGTCATACATCAACCGAGATAACGTGGCTATCGTTTCTTTTCACGGCACGACGGCAAAACTTAATCTGCCACCTTCGAGAAGTATTCTGCGCGCGAAAAGAGTCCTGGATTCGTTGACAATGGGGGGAAGCACCCCACTGGCTGCCGGTTTGGTTTGTACAACTGAGGCTATCAAACAGTTCGGCGAGAAACATGGAGAAACGGTTGTGCTCCTTTTCACTGACGGCCGTTCGAATGTACCTTTAAGACGCAACGCATACCAGAAACGTGCGATGAAACCCCTGGCAATTGAACGTGAGATATTTCAACTCAGTCTCGAGTTAAACAAGTTGAGGGTTCGTATAGTTGTAGTAGATACGCAGCGGCAGTTCGAATCGAGCGAAGACACGCGTCGCCTTGCATCAGTGTTGCGAGGCAAGTTTGTAAAAATAGACCCGGAGCTCTCTCTCTGAATTAACCGACCAACGTTCTCTTAATGAAGAAAGATCAGAAGCTAGATTCAGCCGGACGAGACGCTCGGGTGCTCGAACTCTATGAGCAGCTCGTGGAGGTGGAGGAGCGTCTGATTCCGACCGGGCTTCATATATTCGGCAAGCCGTCGCAATTTAATGAAAAGACTGATCTGTTGCGCATGTTGGCTTCTTTCGATCGCCCCGAAATCGGAACACGCGCGCTGCCCGAACTAATTGCCGAGGGTTTAGGTGTTACTTACTCGAGAAAACAGTCCAACACCGGATTCACCGAACACGAGTTGACAATCCGCGAACAGATCGACGCTTTCGCGAAGGAGTCGATTGAAGTCTTTTTGAAGAGCGGTGTCGACGATGCGATTTCATTCTTAGACCGTGCAGCGAACGTAAACCTCGAAACTTCAACAGCTTTGTTCTTAATGCTCGCAGACGTCTGCCAGAAGCTCGAGACAAATAATGAAATCGAATCGCTCATTCGAGCGTTGCGTGCTGAGTACATCGAGCCTGGACCAGGCGCCGACATAGTTCAGAACCCACAGATTTTGCCGACTGGTCGGAACACTTACGCGGTGAACCCTTACCTTATTCCGTCCGCTTTAGCCTATTCCAAAGGTGAAGTTGTTGCCTCGTCCCTATTAGAACGACACCTGACCGAACACGGGAAATACCCCGAAGCTATTGCTCTCGTGCTGTGGGGCCTCGATAACATCAAGACTCATGGAGAAGGTGTGGCTCAGGCGTTGTGGTTACTCGGAGTCCGTCCAATTTCGGACGGCTTGAATAGGGCCACACAAGTCGAGGCAATTTCACTTGAACAGCTGGGACGACCGCGCATCGATGTTGTCATGACCGTGTCGGGCATCTTTCGAGATCTCTTTAGTCCAACGGTGCAACTTTTAGATAAAGCCGTCCGCCTCGTAGCTAATCTCGATGAGCCTGCCGAATCAAATTACATACGCAAACACGTTACGGAACAGATGAATTCCGATGGCTGTGACCTCGATGAAGCTGCTGTAAGAGTGTTTTCAAACGCACCGGGAAACTATGGCACAAATGTAAACTTCATGGTGATGGACTCTCAGTGGGATAGGGAAGACACCTTGGGTGATCTATTCGTCACTCGTAAATGTTTTGCCTACGGCCGTGACTCTACAGGAAGGTCAATTGAAGGTAGAGAAGCACGACTTGCGATGGACCGAGCGCTTTCTCGCGTTGAGGCTACTTACCAAAACATCGACACGTTTGAAATAGGACTAACGGATGTAGACCACTACTTTGAATATCTTGGCGGTGTTTCAAAGGCGGTCGAGCATCGAGCAAAGTCCCGACCAGCGATTTATTTGTCAGACAGCTTATCGCGCGATGTGAAGATTCGATCCCTCGAAGAGACTGTAAGGTTGGAGACTCGAGCTAAAACGTTAAATCCGAAATGGTACGAAGGGATGTTAAAGCACGGCTTCCGTGGTGTCGCTGAGATTGAGAGCCACGTTTCGAATACTTTTGGCTGGAGTGCGACTGCGGACGCCGTTGATGAGTGGATTTACTCGGAGGTGGCTGAGACTTTTCTGTTTGATAACTCAATGCTGGATCGTCTACGTGATTTGAACCCACACTCGGCACATGGACTGGTACAGCGTCTGCTCGAAGCCAATGGCCGTGGGTATTGGGATGCAGACGATAACAAACTAAAAAAACTGCGTGAGATTGGCCGGAGTCTCGAGGATCAATTGGAAGGTATTGTCCCTGAACCTAATGTCGCGCCCGGATTCTAAAAAGACTCTCAAGACTTACTATCGATGAATATCACTGTTCTCTATGTTGGTTCGAGCTTGTTGTCTCCTCTGCGAAATGCGGAACGCGAGATCAATCGTGCTTATGACCTCGGTTTGCGGGTGGCTGCCTATAATTTTGGTTCACCGTTAAATGACAGCGAATGGGTTGAAGTCGAAACCGATTTGTCCGATGCAAACATAGTGTTTGTGATCCATGTGATGGATGGGGAAAACGCTTCCCGACTAATTACCAGTCTCGAACGTTATCGCGATCGTCATGAAGCAGTGATCGTAATTAACTGCATGCCCGATTTGATGCGACGTACTCGAATGGGCAAACTCGACATTGGTGCGTTCGCAGGTGGCAACAAACGAAGCAAGCAGAGAGAATCCGTTCGTCTGTTGAGTTCAGTGGGTTCGTGGATAGGCAAGCAGGCGAGTCGCGGATCGCAGAATCGAAAACGCAACCACGGTCATTACCTGAAAGTTGTGGATCGTTTACCCGGCATTCTAAAGTTTGTTCCTACTGCTGGCGCCCTCACTGATGCGAAAAACTATCTCTATTTGTTCTGTTATTTTCTGCAACCAACTCCTGCGAACATTCAATCGATGTTGCTCTACTCACTGAAGCACTATGTTCGCAGCGAGCAAATGAGCGCGATAAAACTGCGAATCCCGCAGCCACAACAGATGCCCTCGGTTGCCATTTACCATCCGGAGGCGCCTGCTTTGTTTGCCTCGATTGAGAGTTATGAAAAGTGGTATCGCTCATACCGCAGCGAATACAAGAATGGTGAGAAGACGCTGGATCCTGGTTCTACCATAGGTTTGCTGCTGATGCGTCCCCAGGTGGTTAGTAGAACTACCAAGCACTACGATCAACTTATTCGTGCGCTGGAAGCTGAAGGACTCGATGTTGTACCAGCTATCGCCACCCTAATGGATAACCGTGAGGCAGTTAGTCGTTTCTTTGTCGATTCGCGCGCTGAAAACTCACCACGTGTAAGTCAAATAGTTTCGCTGACAGGCTTCAGTTTTGTTGGCGGGCCAGCAATGAACGACAGCGCGGCAGCCTCTCAATATCTTTCCCACCTCAATGTACCCTATCGTTCTGCGGTCAGTTTGGACACTCAAACGCTAGAAGCTTGGGCTGATTCGCAAACTGGTTTGAATCCAGTTCAAGCTGGGATGCAGGTTGCTATTCCCGAAATTGACGGAGCCACCGAACCGTTTGTCTACGGTGGAATCCCGGAGCGTGGACAGGAGCCAGTGCCGCTCGAAGAACGTTGTAGCCGGTTCGCGAGGCGATTGCGTCGCTGGAATCACTTGCGCAATTCATCTCGCGATCGGATCAAGCTCGCTTTTGTGCTTTTCTGTTTCCCACCGAACAAGGGAAATATAGGCACGGCCGCCGACCTAGATGTTTTCCCAAGTGTCTGGGAAACGCTGAACCGACTGAAGACTGATGGATATTCAATAGACCTCCTGGCGAGTCCCGATGAATTGCGAGAACGCTTGTTAGATGGAAACTCCGAGTCTTATGGTGCTACGGCGAATATCGCATACAGAATGTCAGTGTCGGAATATCGACGGCTCTGTCCCTATGTACGCGACGTAGAGAGTGATTGGGGACCGGCACCTGGTTCAATTAACACTTTTGCGGGAGACCTATTAATCCAGGGACTGCGACTTGGAAACGTATTCATTGGTATCCAACCAACCTTCGGGTTGGAAGGTGATCCAATGCGACTCATGATGGCTAAGAGCGGGTCACCTCATCACGGCTTTATGGCCTTTTACACTTATCTGCAGCGAGTACTAGAGGTGGATGCGGTTATTCACTTCGGCACGCACGGAGCATTGGAATTTATGCCCGGTAAGCAGATCGGTCTCTCGGGCTCTTGCTGGCCGGATCGATTGATTGGAGACCTGCCTAACCTTTATGTCTATAGTTCAAACAATCCGTCCGAGGGTTCCATCGCCAAACGACGCTCCTACGCCGAGTTAATTTCCTATCTGACGCCACCAATCGAGAATGCAGGCCTCTATAAAGGACTGGCCGCTCTGAAGGAACTGGTTACTTCATACAGACAATCTGTGGATGAGGATGAGCGGGAGCGGTTATTTGAATCTATCGAGGAGCTAAGCGGAGAACTCAATTTGTCTCCTGCCAACACAATCTCAAATGCACAACTCAACTCGAGCTACTCAGAGCTTGCTCAAACTCCGCGCTAGTCAAGCGGTGTTTAAAAACCTCAACTCCGTTAATCACAATTACTGGAATATCGAAGCCGTATCGAAGGCGGAGATCGGGATCGTTATCGATGTTGATCTCTTCGAAAGTAAAAACGTTGTTGTTGGCGAGAGAGTCAGTGATGACTAACTTTGCGTCATCGCAAAGATGGCAACCCGGTCGGGAGTAAACAATTACATGAGGTTTCGGCAACTAAGGTTTCCTCCAGTTGATGATACGCTGAATGCTTCCAAGTAATATTTCTTGCCAGCGAATTACGAAACAAGGTATAAATAGCGCGCCGACCACATTATATTGCTTTGATTAGGTTCGGCGCTCTTCATGATTAAACACATAGTTCGTTTTTTTGCGCAGAGAGTGATCCCTGTTAGTCGGGAAGTTGTATAGGCTGCTCCCTGTAGATAAGTCGAAGTGTACCCACGGAAGTAGCAAAGTAAAGCAATAGTATTTGGAATGACGGAGGTTCGGACTTGGATAGTCAGGCCGATCAAAATCTGTCCACCACTACACCGAGCGCAGGCAGTGAAGCGGCAGCTTGGGTTCCGCCGCGCCCGAAGTTGAACAACTCACTAGTTGAAACGACTTCGGATCCGCCGGTGAACAAAATGCGTCGTCGCATCGTTTGGGCAACCGTCGCGGCCGCATTGACGACATTCTTTCTGATGTTCGTCCGGTTTTTCCTTCCTCGTTCAATTCTCGAGCCATCCAGCCAGTTCAGAATCGGGCCTCCAGGTGATTACGCGCTAGGCGTCGACACGAAGTGGCAGCAACAGTATCGAATCTGGGTCACTCGTACTTCGGATCGATTGTTTGTTATCTACGCGCGTTGTACGCACCTTGGGTGCACACCTGATTGGAAGGCCAGCGAGAACAAGTTTAAGTGTCCGTGCCATGGCAGTGGCTACGACAGCGAAGGTATCAACTTTGAAGGACCGGCGCCGCGACCTATGGATCGTGCGAAAGTGACGCTCGATGCTGAAGGTCAGATTCTAGTTGATGTCGGTAAATTGTTTGAATGGCCGAAGGGTGAAGTAGGTCATTTCAACGATAAAGATGCGTTTATTCCACTTTAGTTCAGAACCGAACTTAAGAAACCCCGACTTAACGAAACATGGCAGATAGCCCAGATCCAAAAGAGACAAAACAGTTAACAACTGGCGTAGAAGGTAGCAAGAGCCTCGTCGAGAAGGTCAAAGAAGGCAGCAGTGTGCTCAAAGATCGCGCTGTTGAGGAGGCCAAGGGCTATTCAGACCCTCAGGAGACTCAACTCTGGAAGTCGATCTTCCGTGTTTCCCACGATCGCTCCGATCCGCGCAATCGGTCGCTGGCAATTCTATCCAACGTCTTTCTTCATCTACATCCCGCAAAAATAAATCGCGATGCCGTTAGGTATCCGTTTACGTGGGGAATGGGTGGCATCACTTTCTATCTCTTCATCGTACTCACGTTTACGGGTGTGCTTCTGATGTTCTATTACCACCCGACAAAGGTAGACGCGTTTCGCGACATTTTATATCTCGAGCACGACGTACCTTTCGGCAAGCTCCTGCGCAACATGCATCGTTGGGCAGCACACTTGATGGTCATTACCACATGGCTGCATATGTTTCGCGTTGTGCTCACCGGATCGTATAAGCGGCCACGCGAATTTAACTGGTGCGTCGGTGTGGTGTTGTTGGTTCTGACCCTCTTGCTTTCGTTTACCGGCTATCTCCTGCCTGACGATCAACTCGGATTTTGGGCGGTGACGGTTGGAACAAACATGGCTCGTGCGACTCCAATGCTTGGGCACGAGGGTCCTTTTGGTCCGCAGCTGGGAATGACGGCTTACAACGACGTCCGCTTTGGTTTGCTGGGTGGATCGATCGTCGATTCAAACGCGCTGTTGCGTTCATACATCTGGCACTGCATAGGAATTCCTTTAGTAGCCTCGATCTTCATGGCTGTCCACTTCTGGCGCATCAGGAAGGACGGCGGTATTTCAGGACCAGCGCCGATAATGTTGGAATCGGAGATGAAGGCAGTTAAGAAGAAATAACCCCTGACTCAGGGTACGCGAAAGATGGGAAAACTCTTCAATAAGTGGACAATCCTTGCGGTAGTGCTGGTGTTGATCGTCCTGAGCCTTTTTATGGTTCAAGACCGGCACCAACTCTGGATCATTGCGTCGGCTCCTGACAACATTCCGATCGTCGCAATGCTTTTTCTTGTTCCTTTCTTTACGTGGCTTGGAATCAAACAGGCTGTTGCCAACGATCGGCTAGTGACTGAACTAGAGGCTGACCCAAAACTTGCGAAGACGCATCATCGCAAAGTTGAACCATGGCGACCGGGTTGGGCAAAGGAAATTCACGTTTGGCCTTATCTCGTCAGAGTCGAGTTTCTTGCCACCGTGATCGTCACGGTGGTTCTTTTTGTTTGGTCCATCACGCTGAACGCACCGCTGGAGGAACCGGCAAATCCTAATCTGACTATGAATCCGTCGAAGGCGCCATGGTATTTCCTCGGCTTACAGGAAATGCTCGTGTACTTCGATCCCTGGATCGCCGGCGTGGTTATGCCTTCAATCATCATGGTTGGATTGATGGTGTTTCCTTATGTCGACTCAAATCCACTAGGCAACGGCTATTACACACTCAAGCAGAGACGGTTTTCTTTGTTGATGTTTGGCTGGGGCTTTTTGATGTGGATTCTTCTCATCGTCATCGGCACATTCATCAGGGGGCCAGGTTGGATCTGGTTTTGGCCGGGCCAAACGTGGGACCACAACGCAGTCGTGTTCGACAAGAACGTGGATCTCCACGACATGATTGCTCTGAGTCCAATTGGCAAAGCGTTGCACCTGGGCTTTCTAGCTTCCAATCCCTGGAAGTTCTTATTTGGTCTTATTGTTGTAAGCGGATTCTATTTGGTTGGAGCGCTGTTCTTTCATTGGTTGATGACTGTCGACTTCTCGAAACTGAGTTTTCGACCACTGAACCTATTTCCTAAGAGCGCGCTTGAGCAAAAGCTTTTGGCAAGAACGAGTTTGCTTCAGTATCTGACTTTCCAGTTTTTCGCAGTGAGTGTGTTGCTTGCACTACCGGTGAAATTGGTTTTGCGATTGGCCTTGACCATCAAATATGTTTGGGTGACACCGTGGTTCAACATATGAGAAATGTGGAGGAACGATCCTAGTGGCTGATGTTCCAGCGCCCGGCGAATCACTGATCAAGAAGGAAGCCAACCTTCCGGTTGACGATCCGATCACAAGCCGCTCTTCGAGTAGCTGGATGCTGTTGTGTGCGCTGTTGTTGACGGCATCGATCGTTTGGGCTCTTTACGATGAAGCATTCGGTCAGCGCCCCTGGAAAGGAATGCAGAAAGCCTTCGTCTCGCGTTACAGCCGATACTTAGACAGTATCAAAGCCGATGCTGGTAAAAGCGAGGGACAGATCAAGGAGAGTGCCGAATATCAGCAACTGGAGGCTGAAGAAAAGGCAGCCAGAGATCTCGTACAGCCGGAAATCAATCAAATAGATGCACAAGTAAACCTCGCGCAAAGCAGACTGAACGCAATTACGGACACGTTTCAGAATCAGCGAGGTAGGCTCACAGTCATTAATTACGACATCGAAACCGCCACCGGCTCAGCAAAGGAGCGGTACCGTCGTAAAGCGGAAGCAAAGAGACAGGAAATCGTAGAAATTGAAATGCCTTCGGACGACGGCAAGTCGAAGACGGTCCAGAAGGTAAACTACGCTCAGCTGGAGAAGATCTATGATGATCTTCGAGAGCAGAAAGCTCAGGGGTTAGGGAAGAAGGCTGAACTCCTCAAGACACCAACTGAACTGGCCAAGAAACGTGATGATTACCTGAAGAACCATCTCATTGGTTTGAGTCCTTCCGCAATCGAGGGCTTGAAAACAAAGATGGCGACTTACGATTACTCGATTCTTGGACATCAGATCAGCGTTAACGCCTACAACATCGTCGATCGCTGCGAAGTCTGTCATGCGGGTATTCGCGAACCTCTCGACCTGACACCAAAAGATCTTGCACCAGGTGGACCAGGCGGAAACCCGGACGCTTGGGCTCGAGCATTTGTAAGTCACCCAAACAAGGAAATCCTGCAATCCCATCCGCCTGAGAAATTTGGTTGCGCTGGTTGCCATTGGGGCAATGGTCGTGCAACCACGAGCGAAGAGAAAGGCCACGGCCGTCATCGTTTCTGGCTCTGGCCAATGTTTGAGAAGGAAAATACTGAAGCTGGTTGCCAGCAGTGTCATGCGAAGGATCGCGTGACGCAGGGAGCTGAGACGTTAAACCTGGGTCGAGACCTGTTTTCCCAGCGAGGCTGTATGGGCTGTCACCGGTATGAAGGCTTCGACCGTGAAACAGACGCGTTAACCGGTACGAGACAGATGGCAGCTCAGCTCGAAGACGCAATTACCGCAAATGAAAAACAGATACGCGCAGATACCGAACGCTCAGGTCAGGTAGAAGACAACGAGGAAGCCAAGAAGCTACTGGCCCATGCGGAGAGCCTGCGAGTTACAAATAGTTTGATTGCAGCTCGCGTCGATCAGCTCAATATACAATCAAAGTACTTGATGCAGGACCAAAAAAAGGTTGGGCCAAATCTAAAGGATGTTCACGTGAAGCTGCGCCGGGACTGGGTTCCCGTGTGGTTGGAGAATCCGCAGGGATTTCGTCGTGGTACCAAGATGCCTACCTTCTGGCGTTTCGCTGCGGCTGAAGAACCGGACGGCGCAAAAATGCGTGATAAGGATGGCGCCGAGCAGATTCAAGCGATCTCTGCCTATCTCTGGCAAGACAGTTTTAACGTCAAGCTCCCTGAACAGCAGCGCGGTGACGCTGGTCACGGTAAGCAATTATTTGAATCGCGTGGTTGTATGGCTTGTCACTCAATTGGTGAGAGTGATAACCAGACAGGTGGAACCTTTGCAGCAAATCTGCAAAAGGTCGGCGAGAAAGCTAACTTCGATTATATCGTTCGTTGGATTCACAACCCACGTGAACGTATCGCGCCGTACTGTCCGAAAGAGAAGCGCGATCTGACCGCTGAAGACTATTCAAAGAAAAACCTGCCTTTTGTTTTCGATACTGAACTCCATTCGAAGTGTCCGAATGATGGTGCTGAGCTTCAGGTCCAGAACATGACGGTGATGCCAAACTTCCGTCTCTCTGAGAACGACGCTCGTGACATCGCAACTTACTTGTTCTCGTTGTCGTCACCGCCCAATTACCCGGATGCTTCCTTCATGGATAATCCGGAACTGAAGGAAAAGGGTCGCTTGCTCATCAAGCAATACGGATGCGCAGGCTGTCACGAGATTCAGGGCTTTGAAGACGAACAGCGAATTGGCAAAGAGCTAACGGTTGAGGGTGCAACTCCTATCGAGAGATTGGATTTCGCGTTACAAACTAAGCGCGCTGAAGAAGGAATCGAACCCCTAAAGATCTTACTTCAATCATCCGAAGGCACGGCGACGGAAAGTGCGAAGGAAAGTGCGAAAGAAGGAAAGCCCTGGTACAACCATAAGGGCTTCTTCGAACACAAGATCACTCAACCATCGATTTACGATGAAGGCAAAGAGAAAGATCCAAAAGATCGACTCCGAATGCCTGAGCCATATCTAACTCCTCAATGGCGTACTGCCCTTACAACATTCCTAATCGGTAGCGTCGGCACCGAGGGAGCAAATGTTCCGGGTTCACTCTTCTACAACCCACAGGATCAGCGACGACAGGATATTCAAAACGGCTGGTGGGTGATCAAGAAGTACAACTGCATGGGCTGCCATCAACTTCAAGTCGGGCAGCGATCAGTTGTGATGGACTTACCGTTTTATCAAACGCCAGAAGGTAAGGATCTGTTGCCTCCTCGCCTGACGAGTGAAGGCGCGCGTGTAGATCCAGCCTGGTTGTTAAAGTTCCTGCATGACCCGTCGCTTAGCGGCGACAAGACTCCGGAACAAACGCAGCAGATTAATAATCTGGCTCAAGGGCCGCGGCCTTCGGGTTCGCCGCAAGCCCAAGCTCCAGCGCAAGCAGCTGCCGCAACAGGACCAAGGTTGCTGCCGCAACCAGGACTTGATCGAAATGGCGTGCGACCGTATCTGCAATTCAGGATGCCGACCTTCAACTTTTCACCAAATGAGTTGCAGGTGCTGGTCCGGTTCTTTATGGCGATGTCGGGACAACAGGATCCTTATATTAAGGAGCCGATGCAGCCACTGACGGAACAGGAGAAATTGACAGCCAGGCAGTTGTTCACCTCAGGTACTCCGTGTTTGAAGTGTCACATCACTGGTGAAGCAACGCATGACGCGAAAGCCATTGCGCCGAATTTCTTATTGGCCAGCGAGCGTCTGAAACCCGACTGGACATTTCGTTGGCTGCTTGACCCGGCGCAGATTAGTCCGGGTACGGCGATGCCAAGCGGGTTGTTCCGGAAGGAAGGTGATCGGTGGGTGATTAATCTTCCCAACCCACCCGCTAACGCAAACGCTTATCACGATGACCATGCGAAATTGTTGGTTCGCTATATGTTCCTGATGGATGCGAACGAACAGCGTCAATTACTCGCTACCGGTCCTGCAGCGCCTGCAACTGCCGCAGCACCGACTCAGAATCACGCTAAAGCTAAGAAGCGGCGGACTTTTAACCATCGTCGCGCAGCCAATCGCGTAGCGACTCCCGGCGGGAATGTCGCACGTGCGCTAAAGGCTCTGATTTTCACAAAGTAGCCCGTTTTTTCGGGTTTGCTGCGGGTTCTGCTTTAATACGGCTTCCGTGCTAAAGTGAATTCGAACTTATCTTAATTTGGAGGTTTGATGATGAAGAAGCAGACAAAAGTCTGGCTTGCATTTGCAATCGGATTGTCGCTTTTGGCACTTGGTTCCGCATGTAGTAAACCTGAACCCAGCGCGCCAAACACGAATACACCGAGTACGGCCTCGAAGGCAGTACCAACCGCCGATCTAGGAACGGTAACGGGCATCATTGCCTTTAACGGCACTCCGCCCGCGGCTAAGAAGATCGACACTTCCGCTGATCCGGTCTGCGGCAGCAAGAATCCAAATCTGACGACCGAAGATACCCTCGTCAAAGACGGGAAACTCGCAAACGTTTTTGTATATATTAAAGATGGCACAGCGGCTGATGGCACCAAGATCAAAGATTATGCCTGGACAGCGCCGACGTCAGCCGTGACGTTGGATCAGAATGGCTGCCACTACAGACCGCATGTGCTTGGTCTACAGACGAATCAGAAACTGACCATCACCAATAGTGATCCAACTCAACACAATATTCATCCGACGCCAAAAGTAAATCCCGAATGGAACCAGTCGCAGACTAACGGCGCGCCTCCAATCGAGAAGACTTTTGCACGGGAAGAGATTCTGATTCCAGTCAAATGCAATCAGCATCCATGGATGAAAGCTTATGTCGCGGTTATGAAGACTCCACTCTTTGCGGTTAGCGCAGAAGACGGAACCTTCACGATCAAGGGTGTTCCCGCCGGGAAGTACACTGTCGTTGCCTGGAAAGAAGGCGGCGCTGATGGCGAGTCGAAGACAATGGAAGTGACAGTTCCTGCCAATGGTAGTGCAAAGGCTGACTTTGCTTTTGGCGCGGCAGCGACTTCATTGAACTCAGCACTCAAGGTCATGCCAGCAATGGATTTCCCAATGCTGGGCAGACACTAAGACACTAAAACCAATGTCCGACAAACTTTAGTTTGTCGTCTACTCTAAGTAGAGAGTCACTAAAGAAATCGACAAGCTGAAGCGTGTCGGACATTGGAAATCCGTAGATGAGCAAAGGTCTAAATCGATACGCAATCCTCGTCGCCTGCGCGACGTTTTTCTTAATTATTGCTGGTGCACTGGTCACGAGTAATGATGCCGGTTTGGCGACGTCAGACTGGCCACTCTCAAATGGTCAGGTCTTCCCAAAGATGGTAGGAAACCTTTTTTGGGAACACGGACACCGCATGGTAGCAACTACGATTGGTGTACTTACCATTGGTTTGATGTTCTTTGTACTTTTTAAGGAATCAAGATCGTGGGTCCGGAAATTAGGAGTGTGTGCTCTCGTACTCGTGATTGCTCAGGGCCTGCTTGGCGGTCTGACAGTCAAACTGATGCTGCCGCTCGCAGTTTCCGCCGCGCATGCCACACTCGCTCAACTCTTTTTTTGCACGACGATTAGTCTCGCGGTCTTTACCTCAAAGAGTTGGATTGAAGCGAAACCGATCCAGGAAGAGAAGGGAAGTCTTCCGCTTCGCTACCTTTGCACGGTCGCCCTGGTAACCATCCTTTTACAATTGGTGATCGGAGCCACGCTGCGACACTCGGCCACCTGGGATAAACATCTTCCCGTCGAACTTGTGCTCGCGCATATCGGTGGAGCACTTGCGGTGGTAATGGCTTTGGGTGCCACGTCATTTACGGTACTGCGCCGGCACCGAGGAGAGAAGTATTTGACGAGACCCGCAATGCTTGCTTCATCACTGTTGGTGGTCCAACTGTTTCTCGGGTTAGCTGCTTACCTGACGCGATTAGCATCGCCAAACGACCCGCAGCCTTTGAACCCGATGATTTCTATAACGGTGGCTCACGTTGCTTGCGGTGCACTCGTTTTTGCAACAACCATAGTTTTGACGTTACGAGTCTTTAGAGTCTTGCCTGCCAATGAGTTGGCGGTAAACCTAACTGCGAGACGACACGGAGCTATAGAGATTTAATGGAAGAGTTTGCCTTAGACCTGCCGGGTCAAGCTGTTGATGTAGAGCGAGCACGATTATCGTGGCGCGAACGCATCAGCGCATATCTTGAATTAACAAAGCCTCGAATTACTTTTCTGATTGTGCTGACATCCGCTGCGGGCTTTGGTTTAGCTTCGCGAAGCGGGATTGATTATCTGGGACTTGTTAGCTCGTTATTCGGAATTGCTTTGCTGTCGTCCGGCATTGCAACGCTCAATCAGTACGCTGAACGTGATTTAGACGGGCTGATGCGAAGAACAGCCAGCCGGCCTCTTCCATCGGGCAAACTTTTGCCATGGGAAGCGCTTGCGTTTGGCGTGTCGCTAACGGTACTTGCAGAGCTTTATCTCTTAGTCCTGGTGAACCCTTTGAGCGCTCTGCTCGGGTTGACGGTAATCGCCGGCTATCTATTCGCCTACACACCGCTCAAAACGAGGAGCTCTCTTTCAACAGTTGTTGGCGCTTTTCCGGGAGCCGTACCGCCATTGATCGGTTGGGCAGCCGCACGCGGAACGATAGACGTTGGGGGCTGGGTCCTTTTTGCAATTCTTTTTCTCTGGCAATTTCCACACTTTCTTGCGATCGCCTGGATGTACCGCGAAGATTACACGCGCGCGGGCATTCTCATGCTTCCCGTCGTCGAGCCGGATGGTCGCGTAACAGCACAGCAAATAGTTGTTTACACATTGATGTTGCTCCCGGTCAGTTTGCTTCCGACGGTACTTGGCATGTCGGGGCGCGTCTATTTCATCGGCGCGATTGTGCTAGGCCTACTCTTTCTCTACGCCAGCGTGCGGGCTGCGCTTTCCCTTTCGCGGCAGCGAGCTAAGAAATTGCTCTTAGCATCAGTTCTATATTTGCCACTCCTATTTATATTGATGGTTGCGAATAAGTAGTTCTCGAACAAACTCACGTTTGTCGATCGGTACAGTAAGAGAGTCACCAATTCAAAGTTGAACGGCAGCCACTTTGGCTTGCCGAGCACACCAGAAGGAGATGTAACCGATGGGACGAGTTCTTGCGGTTATTATCTGGACCCTGACGCTCTTGTCAGTGCTCCTTTTCATCAGTAAGAAGTGGTGGTTTCCGGCCGCTATTTCTGAGCACGCTCCAGCCCTCGATCGCCAATTTATGATCACGCTAGTGGTGGTCGGTATTTCATTTACCGCTGCCCAGATCGGATTGGGATGGATGGTATGGAAGTACGGCGACACAGGAAAAGCAGGTGATCGTGCCGTCTATACGCACGGCAGCAATCGACTCGAGGTGCTTTGGACCGTCATTACTGCGGTGATCTTTATCGTTCTCGCCGTAATGGGACAAAGTGTTTGGGCTTCGCTTCGTTTGAACAATGCACCTCCAGGTTCCTATTCAGTCGAAGTTGTCGCGCAACAGTTTCAATGGAACTTCCATTACGCCGGCAAAGACAAGGTGTTTGGCCGCACTGATCCGAAGTTGATCGATGACGGCGCCTTGAACTTCATCGGTATCGACGAATCAGATCCAAATGCCAAGGACGACGCTGTAACAAGCGCGCTCGCAATTCCTGTTAATCGTCCGGTCGAACTGCGCCTCCGTTCAAAAGACGTTATTCACAATTTTTGGGTACCGCAATTGCGCTTCAAACAGGATTTGGTCCCGGGTATGGAGATCAAAGTCCATTTCACCGCGAACAAAGTCGGCAAGTATGAACTAGCTTGCGCCGAGTTATGCGGTCAGCTTCACTTCAAGATGAGGGCTTATATGCTGGTTCTGCCGGAAGACGAATTGCAGTCACTCGAAGCCTTGTCGCAGGAACAGTTTGTAGCTCGCATGACTGAGCTGCTCAATAAATATCAACTCCCGACTTATTAAACGACCTGATCTACTGTTGCGTTGTCGATAAAGTTTAACAACTAGGAGACGACCGATGTCAGCTGTTCATGAGGGTGTGCATAGGCACCCAGCACCAACGGGATTCATACGCAAGTACATCTTTAGCGTGGATCACAAGGTTATCGGCATTCAGTACATCATCCTGGCTTTGGCTGCGGTTCTGGTTGGCATGATCATGTCTCTTCTCATGCGCTTGAACTTGTCGTGGCCGGGAACGAGTTGGAAGATCCTCGAGACGCTCTTTCCGACTGGTGCACCAGGCGGAGTGATGACGCCCGAGTTTTATCTTTCGCTCGTCACAATGCACGGAACTATCATGGTGTTCTTCGTGCTGACAACAGCGCCTCAGGGAGGATTCGGGAACTATTTTCTCCCGATCCAGATAGGCGCTGAGGACATGGCCTTTCCCGTCCTCAACATGATGTCGTTCTGGGTTACCTTCGTTGGCTTCATCGTAATCCTTCTGGCAATTGTCATTGAAGGGAACCAAACAGCAGGCGAGTGGTTGTCGTTCCTTGGTCCATCATTTGTTGGCGGTAGCGGCACGGTTGGCCCAATTGGCGGTTGGACCGGGTATGCTCCGTTGAGTGCACTCGGCAAGGTAGCTGGTCCCGGGCAGGGCGCCGGAATGAACCTTTGGATTATTAGTATCGCGATCTTCTGCGTCGGTTCATTGCTGGGTGCGTTGAACTTCATTACAACGCTACTCAATATGCGCACAAAAGGCATGTCGTTAATGCGAATGCCACTTACTTGCTGGGCTTGGTTCACTACAGCGGTATTGGCTTTACTCTCGTTCCCGGTTCTTTTAGGTGGCGGAATCCTATTGCTTCTGGATCGCATCGCTGGTACGAGTTTCTTTATACCGGGCGGACTTTATGTCAGCGGCCTACTGTCGGGGTCAAATCCAAACTTTCCTCTTCACACTGGCGGCTCGCCGATCCTTTGGCAGCACCTGTTCTGGTTCTTTGGTCACCCTGAAGTTTATATCGCCATCCTTCCAGGAATGGGCGCCACTTCACATATTCTCGCTACCTTTGCGCGCAAACCCGTATTCGGTTATCGAGCGATGGTGTTCGCGATTTTCGCAATCGGACTGCTTGGCTTCTTCGTTTGGGGCCATCACATGTTCATCAGCGGCATGAGCCCATATTCAGCCGTTGCCTTCTCCATCCTAACGTTATCGATTGGGGTTCCTTCCGCGGTTAAAACGTTTAACTGGTTGGGAACTCTGTGGGGAGCACGAATCCGCTTCACAACGGCAATGCTGTTTGCCCTGGGTTTCGTTTCGCTATTCGTGGCTGGCGGAATTAGCGGATTGATTCTAGGTCAAAGCTCGCTCGATCTAGCGATGCATGACACCTACATCGTTACCGGCCACTTCCACCTGGTAATGGGTGTCGCTTCAATCTTTGGAATGTTCGCCGCTCTTTACTTCTGGTTCCCCAAAATGTTTGGTCGTTACCTGGGTGAAGGAATCGGTAAGTTTCACTTCTGGGTAACATTTATCGGCGTGTACGCCATATTCATGCCGATGCACGTGATGGGCATCGCTGGTATGCCTCGTCGATACTCACAGTTTACGGAGTATGAGTTCTTAAAGGGGCTTCACCCGTTAGTTCTGTTCGTCTCTGTGGCAGCGATCATTACCATCTCAGTGCAGTTTCTCTTTTACTTCAATGTGATTTGGAGTCTCTTTAAAGGTAAGAAGGCAGGGGACAATCCCTGGGAAGCTACAACTCTGGAGTGGAACACCTCTTCGCCGCCGCCGCACGACAACTTTGCCGGCATTCTGCCGACTGTCTACCGCGGACCGTATGAGTTTGCAGTACCTGGCGCACCCAATGACTACATGATGCAAACTGATGTGGGTAGTGAGGAGATATCCGATAATGGCCACAATGGTCACAAGCACTAAGACCATAACTAAAAAGACCACCGGTGGCGGTTCGAAGTTTCCTGGTCCTAACGGGAATGGTTCGAAGCGTAACGGTAATGAATATCGTGAACCGGATCGCGACGCGAATCGATATAGAATCGGCATGTGGGTGGCTCTCGCGTCAATCGCGATGATGTTTACCGCGCTGAGTAGCGCTTACATCGTGCGTGCGGGATCCTCCAATGACTGGCAAGCTCTTTCGATGCCCCGGCTTTTGATTCTCAGCACCGGGCTGATTCTTGTTAGTAGTGCGGCGATTGAAACAGCGCGACGAAAGTTAAAGGCCACTTTGTCGTCAGAATACTCGCGTTGGTTATTGATAACCGCAGCACTCGGACTCGCATTTCTCGTTTCACAGTTCCTTGCGTGGCGACAACTCGTTCGACAAGGTATTTATGTTTCAAGTAATCCCCATAGCTCGTTTTTCTATCTGTTGACAGCTACTCACGCGGTCCACTTATTTGGCGGGCTGTTGGCGCTTAGCTTTCTGTGGTTTCGCTCCAGACGACCAGTACATACAAAAATTGAAACGGCTAAACGCCAGGCTGGCGCTGACGCCGTTACGATTTACTGGCATTTCATGGACGCTCTTTGGATTTACCTATTTCTACTCCTATTCCTTTGGAGGTGACAGGTGAGCACTGAAGCACGTGCAGAACGTTTTCCCGCAGTTGATTGGGACGGAGGGGCTTTCCCCTATCGAATCGGGCATCGCAAGCTCGGCATGTGGTTGTTTATTGTCTCTGACTCGTTGACGTTCTCAGCGTTACTCGTCGGCTATGCTTATTTGCGAGCATCTAATAACTGGCCCACGCCGTTTCCTTTCTATCCCAGTATTGTCTTCTCATCAGTGATGACGTTTTGCCTTCTGTCGTCGAGCTTGACGATGGTCTTTGGTGTCTCGGCTTCTAGCCGCGGCGACAAGGCAGGGGCGAGAAAATGGATCCTGGCAACGATCCTTTTTGGTCTCGCTTTCATTGTGCTTCACTTGATTGAGTGGAATCATTTGATGCATGAAGGACTAAGGCCCTTTTATCTTCCTGAGCATTGGGTGAAAGTCTTTACTTTGGCCGATGGTACTCCGCCATCACCGCTATTCGGCGCAACTTTCTTCGCCATTACCGGGTTACACATGTTTCACGTTGCTACGGGCGCAATCTACCTCGCGATAGTTGCTGCCCGAGTCAAGAAGCTCAAACACGAGGACATTGAGATTAGCGGCTTGTACTGGCACTTCGTCGACCTGGTCTGGATGTTCGTTTTCCCGCTTATTTACATCATGTCAGTCGACATGCACGGAGCTCTTGGTCACTAAGACCCAAGCGGAGGAGATATAAATGAGTGAACATGTAGAAGAACATTTTGCCGGTAGCAATAAGCTATTTGTCTCTATCTGGTTGTGGCTGGTTGGGTTGACGTTGATCGAGATTTTCCTCGCCTACAAGACAATGCCTATCCACTTCATGCTGACGATCTTGCTGGGTCTTTCACTGATCAAAGCTGCCCTGATCGTTGCGTACTTCATGCACCTGAAGTTTGAACGCTTTAGTTTGATTATCACCATCATTCCAATGTTGGTAATATGTATCTGTCTGTTGTTTGTGTGGTTTCCAGACAGCTTTAGATCGTCAGAATTGCGATATAAGTTTAAAGAATCTCCGCCGGTTGCGCCGGCGCCTGCAGAGGAGCCGTAATGAAGAATCCAGCGTGGCGCACAATGTTTGTCGTGGGATTGCTAGCAGCGTTGGCTCTGCTGACCGTCATTCCTGTGGATGCACAATGTTCCATGTGTCGCGCGGCGCTGAATGGTTCAAACAACAGCCGGTTTATTCGTAACTTCAATGTAGGCGTGCTGGTTTTGTTGATTCCTCCTGTATCAATCTTCTGCACAATCTTCCTGGTGCTCAGACGACATAGAGGAGACGGTCTCGACACAGACGCCGGGGAGTCCGGCGAAAACCGGCCTTAAGCACTGGTTCTTGAATGGCAGAAGACAATCCTTTAGCGATCGATGTTGAGTGGCGTACGACCCGCGGTCGCTCATGTCCCAGGTGCGGAGGTAAGATCATTCCTTCAAACCGCGCCGTCTATCAATCAACTAATGATCCAGAAGGCGCTTTCCCTGTATGGCAGTGCGAGCGATGCGGTTATGAAGAAGTTGGTGAGCGTCGCAAGCCTGCAGGAAAAGCCAAGCACTGAACCACGATCAGATAACAGATGAGCAAAGAACTCGGACTCCTTAATTTCCTTTGCATCCTTGCCGTGATTGGTTTTTTGGTCATGATTGTTGTAACGGCCGTGACCGCCGGCGAGCTTTTGACTACTGACACGTTATTCATCATCACGGTTTGTCTTGTAATGGCAGTGATGTTTGCTGCGAGTCCTTTGCTCTACCTACGGTCAGAAGGCAAGCTGCCAATCCCTTTTATTAAGAAGCCCGCGCCCCCGATCACCGCGTCCGCAAGCGGTGCCGCGATTGTGGCCCCCAAAGCGCCAATGCTTGATGCAAAAGGTCGAGCCATGCCGGCTGATGTAAAAGCGATTGTGGCAAATCTAGGACCGGCTAAAGTTAAGGAGTCCTGATTGGTTTCCCGCCGTGGATGAACTCACTAAGAAAGTACTGCGCAGTTTCTCGGTCTGGCAAAAAGATACTCTTGACTTGCATGAGTTGTTTGAAGCCGGGGGCAACGACCCTGAGGCTCGAACCGAAGTGTTCGACATTGTCGAGCGACTTGTGAAGGAAGGCTTATTGTTGGAGGAGGGAAACGACTTCTACTCTCTTACAGAAAAGGGCAAAGAAGTAGCGAAAGGAAAGTAGCGTTACACCGCAGTCAATGCCTGAGTTCATCTCTTACCTGCCGCACATCAACGCTTGTCTTAATGGCACCAGCGCGGTGCTTTTGTTTTCAGGTTATCTATTTATTCGCTCACACAATATAACTGCACACCGGCTGTGCCAGACTGCAGCTCTCGTCGTCTCCGTGATCTTTTTAGTTTCGTACGTTACTTACCATTTCTATCACGGCACCACTAGATTCGCGGGTCAAGGCCTGTCACGCCCTATCTATTTCACGATACTCACCAGCCACACAATCCTCGCGATCGCAATTGTCCCTTTCGTAATCATAACTTTCGTCCGAGCTTTTCGAGGCGACTTTGCCCGACATAGACGCATAGCGAGAATAACTCTGCCGCTATGGCTTTACGTTTCCGTGACTGGCGTCATCGTCTATCTGATGCTCTACCAGATTTATCCTTCCTGATGTCTGACAATGGCAATCATCCAGAAGTTAATGTAGCTGAAAAGCGTAGCCGTGTACGCGGTTCTGGTCCAATACTGATCTTAGCCGTCCTCTTTGTCGCGGCAACATTCCTCGCCTGGTACTTCACCTGGTTTGGGCGCGAACTCTCAGAAGCGGACATCAGCAAGTATCTCGCTGACGAAAGAAACCCGCGACACGTGCAACATGCATTACTTCAAATTCAACAACGTATTGATCGGAACGACTCACGTGTTAAGAACTGGTATCCGCAGATTATTCATTTGAGTCAGAGCTCCGAAGCGGAGTTTAGGCTTACCAGTGCATGGTTAATGGGTTTCGACAACCGGTCCACAGAATTCCATGATGCTCTACTTAAGCTTGTTCACGATGAGCAGCCAATTGTTCGGAGAAACGCGGCGCTCGCGCTAGTTCGCTTCAATGACCCAAGCGGTAGAGAAGAGATTGTCGCGATCCTGAAACCTTACTCCGTCAATTCGCCCGCGCAGGGAACCGTCGCGAGTACCCTCCACGAAGACTCATCAATATCGCGTGGTGCGTTGCTGGCCAGGATTCAGCAAATAGATGGGAAGGTAATTGAGGTAAGGTCTCCGCTTCCCGGCAAAATCGCCAAGATAAGTAAAGGAAACGGATCTCAGGTAATTATCGGGGATGAGCTACTCAGATTGAATTCGGATGAAGAAAGCGTTTGGGAGGCTCTCCGCGGACTTGCGTTGGTCGGAACCTCAGCCGACTTGGAAATCGTCAAGAGTTACTCTTTGTCAAACGACGCTTCGAGTCGAGTCAAGGAACAAGCTGCTCTGACGGCCAGAAGCATAGAGAGTCGCAAGGATTCGCGCGTGCCAACTACGCCGTAGGTGGCGTCGGTGGAAGGTCCGGTAGAACGATTCCGTGTACTGCTTCCCAATCATCTGTCGGAACCATCTCAATTGCGTCCCATGGACAACCATCAAGAAACGCCCCGTCTGGCCCCTTGCTAGTACACTTTTGACAGCCGATACAAAGGTAGGGATCTACTTCAATTCGTCCGAATGGAGGATGATCTTCATCGGGAACCCAGAACATGCAGGCATCGATCGGGCAATACTCGATACAGGCAGGTGAACCTGCGCATCCAGTGCAGCAATCGGTTGTGATCGCAAGAATACGAGGGCGTTTCTTACGAGTGGCCTTCCCGTCTCCAACGGACATCGGCCAATACTTTTCAACGATGTCGAACATCCGCTTGTGAGCCTCACGTCTGTGATTTGAATGGCAATTTGACTCTAACATAGCTCTGCGGATTTCCTCAACGTTTTGTGTCATCAGCCTCTCTTGGCCCGCTGTTCGCAAGTACAAACTGGTTACGGATCAGCAAATCAGGTTTACGGAGGGAACAAGCATGGAGGCCATTACTGGTGTATTCAAATCAAGTAACAATGCGTTAGAAACTGTACGGCAACTGCAGGATCTTGGAATCCCTGAAAAAAGAATTGGGATGTTGACGCCCGGAATGCGGCCGGAGCGACTGGAACGCAGCGTTCCTATGGCTGACACCGAAGCGCCTGGAATGGGCAAAGCAATGGGAGCAGCGGTTGGAGGGGCGATGGGTGTGGCCGGCGGCGCCACTCTTGGAATGGTAGCGGCCAGTCTTGCTATACCGGGCGTGGGGCCAGTATTAGCTCTTGGTATCCTAGGCGGAGCTCTACTCGGAATTGGCGGAGCGGCCGCAGGTGCAAAAGCCGGTGAGACTCTTGAGGAGGAACTCGGCGAAGGATTACCGCGTGAAGATGTCTATTTGTATGAGGACGCGCTTAGACATGGACACTCAGTTGTAATTGCTTACGCTGATGAAGGGGAACAAACTGATCGAGCGATCGAGATTTTTCAGCGCAGTGGGGTCGAAGATCTTGCCGGATTACGTGAAAACTGGTGGCACGAGTTGAGAGAGAATGCGCGTACAAGCTATGCTGCTGCCGGAAGAGATTTCAAAGCAGAAGAGAAGAGTTACCGTTGCGGCTTTCAGGCTGCGTTGCACCCGCAATTCAGAGGGATGGCTTATTCAGCCGTTGAAACTGATCTGAAGGTGTCTTATGGGGATCCAGACCTTGACGAAGGATTCAAACGCGGATTCAAAGACGGTTTGGCTTATCACGAGTCGCTGTTGGAGATTAATAAAGCTTGAAGGACTTCCTTCTTAACGCCGCTGTCTTAGTAGCAATTCTGGGAGGCAGCGCCGTGATAACGAATTGGTTCGCACGCACAATGTACATTCGTTGTCTGGCATGTGGCACTCTTAACGCTCGCCGGCGTCAAGAGTGCCGCTCCTGCAAAGCCGGACTGAGGAATTCTTAAATCCAAAGATCGCCGGAACTGGAGATCCAAAATCCATGGCAAATCAGTCTGTTCCTTCAGAATGGCTTACCCATGCCGAAAAGACCGCTTACCGTGAAACTCCGAGCTACGCTGATACTATCGCCTATGCCAAGAAACTCGCTGCTGGCTCACCTGCGATTGAGTATCAAAGCTTCGGTTTGAGCGGGCAAGGTCGTGACCTGCCTCTATTGATAGCTTCTGAAACGAGCACCTTCAACCCGCAACAAGCAAAGACTGAAGAAAAGGCGATCGTTCTGATACAAGCCTGCATTCATGCAGGCGAACCGGATGGTAAAGACGCCGGCTTCGCTTTGCTCAGAGACATCGCAATAACAAAAACGCTTGCAGGTCTACTGGAGAATGTTGTTCTGCTTTTCATTCCCATCTACAACACGGACGGTCACGAACGCTCAAGTCCTTACAATCGGATCAATCAAAATGGTCCAGTTGAAATGGGATGGCGAACTACAAGCACCTACCAGAATCTCAATCGCGATTACATGAAGGCCGATACACCTGAAACCCGCAGCTGGCTTAAGTTGTGGAATACCTGGCAGCCGGATCTCTTTATCGATTGTCACGTCACCGACGGAGCTGACTACCGCTGCAATATTACTTATCACCATGAACGTCATACCGGCGTCGATTTCGAGGTCGTTGATTGGGAACGGAGTGTGTTCGGAGGCAAAGTGGCTCCACAGACAGCCGCTTCGGGTAATGTCATCTCCTGGTATCTCGAGTTTATCGACAATCGCGATTTAACCCTGGGGACACGTGACTTCAATGGATCTCCACGCTTTTCCACTGGCTATGTTCCGATCAGAAATCGACCAGGTATTTTGATCGAGACTCATATGATCAAAGACTATCGTTCTCGGGTAGTCGGTACGTATGACTTTCTAAAGTTTGCCTTGATCGAATCAAACAAGGAGCCGAAGCAATTACGCTCTGTTGGACAAAGTGCTGACGAAAGAACGACTGCTGCAGGAAACAGTTATGATCCATCACGCAAATATCCAATCGACTTTGAACTAACCGACGAGACCACACCGTTTCAATTAAAAGCATTTCAATACAAGACAGATGAGAGCGAGATTTCGGGAGATCGCCGTGTGGTTTACGGTACTGAACCGCTTGATTTAACTGTACCGATGTACGAAACGTTGCGGATTAAGACTTCGATAGCCGTACCGCTCTTCTACATTGTCCCAGTTCAATGGAGCGATGTGATCGAAGTGCTTCGGGCACATGGTCTGGAGTTGGAGACTTTAGCCAAAGATGCCGAGGTCAATGTTGAGAGTTATCGGTTCACGGAAGTAACCTGGCCGGGTGGTCCATTTGAGGGAAGGCAAATGCCTCGCTTCAATCTGGAGGCTGTCAAAGAGTCTAGACTGTTTCATTCGGGTTCAGTTCTGATCTCGCTGGCCCAACCTTTAGCGAAGGTAGCGATAAATCTGTTGGAGCCAGAAGCCCCTGATTCATTTGTCAGATGGGGATTCTTCAACGCTGTCTTTGAAGAGAAAGAGTACGGTGAGCATTACGTTCTGGAGGCGCTGGCTCGAGAAATGTTAGCGAAGGATCCAAAACTTAAGCAGCAGTTTGAAGATAGACTAGCGAAAGACAGTTCATTCGCTGCAAGTCCCTCAGAGCGGTTGCGCTTCTTTCATAAACTTTCGCCCTACTGGGATCCTCAAATGAATCTTTATCCAGTAGGGCGAATAATTAGTACGTTAGATAGGCCGCCCGCGAGATCTTGATTGCGAACGTCGGGGTGTTCCTAACCGGCGACCGTCGGGTGTTCCTAACCGGGCGGCTATCTAACGCACCTGAGCAGGGCAAACAGTGTGCGTTTTTTGCCTAAATGGCCGTCCGGCGGCCCGAAATTATGTTGATGAGCAACACGACCAAAGCCAATACCAGCAATATATGAATGAACCCACCAATCGTGTAGCTGCTAACCATTCCCAACAACCACAAAACCAATAGGACAACAAAGATGGTCCAAAGCATTTTGTTTCTCCTCCTTTTGCCTACCACGCCAATTCCGAAGATCCGTTGGTACAAAAGCAATTCGAGGTTGATGGGAGCAATGACTATGCCAACCGACTCTTGTGCGGTTTCGTTAGCAAAATGCGCTAATTACTTTTCGAGAAATTGATAAGCGTACTGAAACATATCAGTAGGCAAAAGCCCCAGCGAACGAATTCATTTCATTCCAGGGCTTTTCGGAAGGTTGTGCTAACTATCAGCAGAAAAAGAGTCTTTAGAGATAATCTCCCTCTAGACTTCAAGGCGGATTGGCTGGTAAATTGGCACTGACGTGCTCAGCAGGTTACTTTTTGCAGAGTATGTTGTGGTTTTGAGCCTGGTCTCAGCCTCCGCGTGCGGGTCCTTCCTTAGAAGTTCCGTCGCTTTAAAGCTCCCGATTCTCGAGTTCGATTTTTTTGTCCAGGCCATTCATAGTTGGGCTGGACGCTTTGGAGGTTTTTATGCCAACCCCCCCGCCCAAGGTATCCCTTCGCGTTCGAAGGCTTACGTTGGCCACTTTAGGGATCATCACCCTCTCGTTTCTAGCTACTGCTTCGGTAATTTATTACTTACGCATTCATCCTGCAGTCCAAACTATCAACTATTCCCAGCTCTACACGCTGGGCGAAGCCGGAGGAGCGACATCACTTCTTGTTGAGGGCGAAACGCTCACCGTAACCCGAGCTGACGGCTCGATTGTTGAGGCGACAGTGACTGGCGAAGCTGCCCAACACGAGTTAGTTCAGATTTTTCGTCAGAAGAACGTGCCAGTTGAATTTCGACCGGTTCAACCTGGGATGCTTGTAAGTGTGATGAATTGGCTAATCCCCTTGTTTGGTCTCGCACTTGTGGGTGTCATTGGTTGGCGCGTCTACGCGAGCATGAATGGAAAAGGCTCGTTTGAGTTGAGCGATCACAGTGGCACGCAGACGGTTGGTTTTGAAGACGTGGCCGGCGTCGATGAAGCACGTGCAGAACTCACCGAAACAATTGAATTCCTGAGAGAACCCGAGCGATTCAGTCGTTTAGGCGGCAGAGTGCCGCGCGGGATTCTCCTGTTCGGCCCTCCTGGTACAGGCAAGACACTACTCGCGCGAGCTGCCGCGAAAGAGGCCGGCGTTCCATTCCTTACCGCGTCCGGTTCGAGTTTTCAGGAGAAGTTTGCTGGACTCGGAGCAGCACGCGTCAGACACTTATTTGCTAAAGGCAGAAAGTTATCTCCGTGCATCATCTTTATTGATGAGATTGACGCGTTGGGTCGCAGACGAGGTCGTGGTGGCGATTCAGCTTCCGCCGATCAGGATCAGACGTTGAATCAATTACTCGTCGAGATGGATGGGTTTGACCAGTCCAGCGCCATCGTAGTGATTGCGTCAACAAATCGACCCGACATTCTTGATAAAGCTCTCACAAGACCAGGTCGCTTTGATCGCGAAATCGCGGTCAATCTAGCTGATGTTCGAGGACGTGAGGCAATAATCAACGTACATGCACGAAACCTTAAGTTAGAGTCCGGACTGGACCTTCAGTGGATTGCGCGTGGAACTCCGGGATTCTCCGGGGCGGAGTTGGCAAATCTGATGAACGAGGCTGCAATCGCTGCTACGCGTGACGGCTCTCAGGCAATAGGTCGCCCACACGTTGAATACGCTCGCGATCGAGTGTTGATGGGTGCTGAGCGTCAAGGCTTCATGATGGATGACGAGGAACGTTATGTAACTGCCGTCCATGAAGCTGGACACGTCGCTGTGGGACTCGCAGTGAAGAACGGGGATCCTATTCACAAGGTGTCAATTCTTCCTCGTGGCCGGGCACTTGGTGTCACGCAGTCTTTACCTGAGCGCGATCGGCTCATGAAAAAACGTGAGTATCTTGAAGATCAGATCGCTCTGTTACTTGGCGGCCGTGCTGCCGAACAAGTATTACTTTCAACGATGACGGCAGGAGCGTCGAACGACATTGAACGTGCGGTGGAGATTGCGCGGAAGATGGTTAGCGAGTTTGGCATGAGTCGTCTCGGACCAATTCACCTGGGTCAGTCAGACGAGCCACACAGTCAGAGTCTGCTCGATCGAATCGAAGAAGCTACAAATGAGCTTATTACTGAGCAACTTAAGCGGGCCTGTGAAATAGTTAGCCTTGAACGTCAGTCAATCGAGCGATTAGTTGCAGAGTTGATGCAGCATGACACGCTCGATGCCGAAGCAATTCACACCTGTTTTGGGCTTGATAGCAAAGCGGCCTGACCTAAGACCGCGGCACCGACTGTTAGAATGAAACAGCCAAGCGACTACTACCCTAAAAACGTTTGGTAATTCACTCCCGGTATTGCTTTGAAACCTGGCGACAATGAGCATGTCTATCAAGGCGCAATCCTTTTTTGGGTTGCGTCTTTGACTATTCAGAGATGGTTCTCCCAGCGTCGCCAATGAGCAGCCCCAAGTTGGGATTAGCGAACACATTCTCAAACGCTTCGGCCTGGTCAATTCCCGCGAATTACAGCTTTCTCAAATACGCCAGCAACGCCGCTCGCTCATCGGGATTAATAAATCCACGATCGACCACAAGACCATTCGACGAAAGAATCGGCGGCAGGTTTGGTGGCGGATTTAGACGAGCCGCCCGCCGGAAGACGGCGAGATAATGGTCCACCACTTCATCAAGTGTTGCCGCAGAGTTGTTATGAAAATACGGAGCGGTCTTACTGATCCCTCTAAGTTGTGTAATGTCCATTACACCGAGGTCAGCAGGTTGTCCCGTGAGCAACAACCGTCCCGGATCCGATGTAGTTACAAACTGGAAGGTACCGTTGGCGAGAGTTATGCGATACGTGCGCGCATTTCGAGCCAGTCGGTCCGGACAAGGAGCGAACCCGTCCGTGGCTGGACGCGGACACGCAGTCGAGATGTTGTGATAGCGCACAATGGGACGCACGAATGCAGTTTCAGGAGTTGAGCCACCCGGATGTAACGTGCCACCATGACATTGCGCGCAAGCGCGATTGAAGACTCCCTTACCCTGTTGCTCAAGTTCATTCAATTCTGGATCCGGATCGGGGAATGCTGTTGATCCGGAAAGAATTGAGTTGGCAAGTAGTTCGACGCTCGGCGACGAAAATAGACTTTGCTGAAATGCTGCCAGGTCGTCGAGCATGCGTGGCGACGGTTCGACAGACACCTGAGCATGCGCGATTAATGCACCGCGTGCTTGTTCCTGAAGTGTTCCGAAGCGCGCATCGTGCTGGTATCCACCCTGCCTGTTTGGACCGTTCGGATCCTGACCCATGATTGGAGGACGTGGAGCCCCCGGTGGCCAGATCGGTAACACGGCATCCGGTCCTGTAATCGCGACATTGAGTACCGGCATGACCGCGCGCCAGAGATCAACCGAGGTCTCTGCACTCGGTTGACCTGTCGTTGGGTCAATGAGTCTGACGTTGGCGGGCAAAGGCATCGTAACGCGAATGAGTCCGTTTTCCACCAGATTTGAAAAGTCGCTCGCACTCTCTCCGTTTACACGAAAGTCATCAGCATCCACTGGACGGAAAAGGGGATCGTCAGCATTCTTGTTATGTTCCCGTTTCTCCTGCAGCGCTTCGAACCTCGCCCTTGCCGACGCAGGTGATAGTTGGAAATTATCCGCCGGAATGTGACAGTCAGCACACGACCGACCATTTCCTCCAAGGTGATTCAGCTTTTGGTTGCCGAAGGCTTTTCGGCCTCGTGCGACAGCATCGCACGGGGGCTCATTGCAATTCAGATCAATCGCTCGGTTCATTTCCTGACCGCGACCATTATTGGGTAACACGGCCGCTGTTACCGCTAAAACGGCAAAAGCGAGTGAGACGATTATCATGTGCTTACGGTTGTACATGGCCTTTTGTCCTCGTACGCCGGAGTAAACTCGGCGGGTTGTAATCTACAAAGGGTCGAACGGTGGTTAACCATTTGCCTCTCATAGAACTCCGCGAGGTATGAGCGACTCTGTTGACCACAAATTGAACGTGGCCGATAATCGCTTGCGAGCACGAAAAGAGTCCTTCAAAACTCCTTAAACCTTCCTAAAGTTTGCTAAAGGCGTAAGTAGTGAGCGACATTCCGATGCACATCTACGAGTTTGGACCGTTCCGTGTCGACACTCGCAAGCGCCTCCTGCTGCGCGAGGGTAGCCAGGTACGGTTACCAGCGAAGGCCTTTGAGATTCTTTTGGTACTGTTGGAACGAAAGGGTCGCCTCGTCGAAAAGGACGAGTTGATGCGGATGGTTTGGCCTGACACCGTAGTGGAGGAGAACAACCTCACAGTAAACATTTCGGCGCTCAGGAGATCTCTAACAGAGAGCCCCGGCGAACATCGGTATGTGGTCACTATCCCAGGTCGTGGTTATCAGTTTGTGGGGGACGTGCAGCTAGTTGACGGCGAGGCTGCGCTGCCCAACGGAAACATCGGATCAGCTCAATCGACAGGCACCCTTTCCGGATTTGAGTCTGCCGTCAGTGCAGTTCCCGAGGAAAAAGACACTCAGTTATTGTCGGACAATGAGCATAAGCCTCAACGAAGTCGATACCCGCTGTTGTTGCTGTCAGCTCTTTTGCTTGCAGCCGTCATTATCATCGCTTACCTTGCTCACTCTCACACTTTTACTGCGCACAGCAAATCAGGGATCACGTCCATTGCAGTCTTGCCATTTGCAAACAACACCGGTGATCCGAACACAGCTTATCTCTCGGATGGGATACCCGAGAGTCTCATCAACAGCCTCTCGCAATTACACGGCGTCAAAGTAATTGCGCGAAGCTCCAGCTTCAAGTACAGGAAGGCAGAAACGGACTTGAATGACGTGGCCAGGACACTGGGCGTCGAAGCGCTCCTTACCGGCAGGGTCACTCAGCGCGGCGACAATCTTTCGATCAATGTCGAACTTGTGAATGCGAGCGATCAGACGCAAATCTGGGGCGAGCAGTACGATCGTAAGTTGTCAGACTTACTCGCGATCCAACGCGACATTGCGCGCGAGATTGTTGAAAAACTGAAATTAAGAGTTTCGGGCGAAGAGAAAGGTCCAGCAAGACATTACACAGAGAGCAATGAGGCTTACCAGCTCTATCTGAAAGGCCGCTTCCACTGGAACAAACGGACCGCAGAAGCACTCAGGAAATCAATCGAGTATTTCAACGACGCTATCGCAAAAGACCCAAACTTCGCCTTGGCTTATGCCGGTCTGGCGGACTCCTACGTAGTACCGGCCAATCGCCTGGCACCGCGAGAGGCAATGCCTAAAGCGAAGGCAGCAGCCATGCGAGCCCTGGAGCTGGACGAGACCCTGGCTGAAGCACATGCCTCACTCGGTCGAGTCTTCGCTGCATACGATTGGGACTGGGCCAGTGCCGAAAAAGAATACAAGCGGGCGATCGAGTTGAATCCGCGTTATGCAACAGCTCATCAATGGTATGGGGGATACCTGTCCGTGATGGGGCGTAGCGCTGAAGCGATTGAAGAGAGAAAGCTTGCGCTCGAACTGGAGCCACTATCGCTCACAATCAACTTCGAGATGGGGTTGGCCTTTTACTATGAACGCGATTACGACCGGGCCATCGAGCAGTTTAGAAAAACGCTGGAGTTGGACCATGAGTTTCCGGCTGCGCTTAATTTTCTCCCGGCAACCTATGAACAAAAAGGAATGTATAGTGAAGCCATCGCCGGATTTAAGAAGGCTTTTCCGTTAACAGCCGGAGGTGAATGGACACTGTCAAAGGCTGGTCTGGGCCATGTTTACGCGGTTACAGGAAATAAAACCGAGGCTCAAATGCTGCTCGATGAGCTCAAACGACTTTCCAAACAGGAGTATCTACCTCCTACCAGCATTGCCCTCATTTACACCGGTCTGGGCCAAAAGGACCAGGCCTTTGCGGAGCTGCAGAGGGGTCTTGAAGAACGAGCTTTCCAAATGCAGTGGATCAGATTAGACCCAAGGTGGGACAGCTTACGTTCCGATCCTCGTTATCATGAGTTGATGCGACGCATGGGTTTATCCGAGTAACTCTTAGTTAGTGTGCGAGCGCGTCAGGATGCTCCGTTATTTCACGGACAGCCTGACTACGCCCTCGCCGGGTCACAATCGTAACTCCCGTAAATATAAGGGCGGCGGCCACGACTGTTCTCAAAGTCCAGCGTTCACCAAGCAGTCTGGGCGCAATCCCAAATGCAATCAGTGGTTGCAGGTAGATATAGACCGCAACTGTTGAAGGCGAAACCTTCGTAAGGGCCCACGCATTCAGATAATAAGCGCCCACAGTTGGGAAGATAATGATAAGAGCGAGTGACAGCCACACAGTCCAACCAACCTCAGCCAGATTCTCGTGCTGCATTGAATAGACGGCGACCGGCGCCGTAATTACGGATCCAACCACAAAAATCCAGGTGATTACATTCAGTGCGCCATAGCGTTCGAACAATTCTTTAGAAACGACTATGTAAGCCGCATAGAGCAGGGAATTGCTGACGATCAAAATATTCCCAATTGTTGTTTCAGCCGTCAGCTCAGCGCGCATTGGATTAACGAGGTAGATCACTCCGGCTGCCGCGAGCAAAATTCCTATCAGTCGTCTCGGAGATAAACGGTCATAACCAAACAGAATACTCACAAATAGGGTGTAAACCGGAATCGATGTATTTAAGAGCGTTGAGTTAATAACAGTTGTCATGGACAAACCTTTTACATAGAGGAACTGATTCCCAACAACTCCAATCAAACTGCACAATGTCAGCCAAACAAGGTCCTTTCTGGGCATCCGCAAAAGTGGTTTGAAGCGCCGTTGTAGTAATGCAAATGCTAAGGCTGCACCGGTAAGACGTACCGCCGCCAAACTCGAGGCAGAGATAGATCTAAGCACAATCTTGCCGAGGATGGGCCAGGTACCAAAGAGTATCTGGACCGCAATCAAAGCAAGGTGGGGCCCAAATCCAGTATTTTGCTCCGCCGCTGCTGCGTTAGTAGCCACTAGATGTTGTCCAACAAAAAGGACCGGGAATTCCCGATCCTGAATGAAATTACTTTATTGAAAAAGAAATCAGACGACCAAGTACAATGGGTTTTCGAGAATCTTCTTAAACGTCTGAAGGAATTTAGCTCCTGTCGCGCCGTCAATAACCCGGTGGTCGCACGACATCGTCACGCGCATTATCTGTCTGACGACAACCTCATTATCACGAACAACTGGTTTCGGTGACATTGCGCCGACAGCGAGTATTGCTCCCTCGGGTGGATTGATCACTGCGGTGAACTCATCAATCCCAAACATCCCGAGGTTGCTAATAGAGAAGCTAGCTCCAGTGTACTCTTCCGGCATTAATTTCCTGGTTCGCGCCCTTTCAGCGAGTTCGCGAACTTCGGAAGCAATTTCACTCAATGACTTTTGATCGGCAGACCGAATAACAGGCGTGATCAATCCGTCTTCGATTGCGACGGCCACTCCAACGTCAGCATGTTCGTAATACCTGATGAACTTGTCCTGAAACGACGCATTCACGGCTGGATGTTGAATAAGAGCTGCAGCCGCTACCTTGATGACGATGTCGTTGATGCTTATCTTAAGGTCAGGATCCAACGCGTTGATACCCTTACGCATCTCCGCCGCCCGGTCCATCTCAATCTCAGTGGTCAGAAAGAAGTGCGGGATAGGACCAAGAGACGTGACGAGTCTTTTCGCAATAACTTTACGAATCTCTGTGGCTGGTTCGTCACGATAAGGCGATGCAGATGTGATGCTGGCTTGCTGGAATTTCTTAGTTTCCACCGCGCGTGGATAACCCTGAACCGCGGCCTTTGGTTGACTGAGCGCAGCTTCGATATCTTTCTTAATTATTCGTCCACTCGGACCGCTTCCTTGTAGAGAACGAAGATCAATACCAGCTTCAGCCGCCATGCGAGCGGCTAAAGGCGACACAATCAGTCGCCCTGATGCTTCCGCTTCCTGAACTTGACCATTCCCCTTCGGTACCGCTGTTAGTTGAGGTGTCTGTACTTCAGCTGGTCTCGCGGATTCAGCAGGCTGAGGTTCTGTCTTTGGCGTGGGTGGTGCTGCCTTTGGTGCTGACTCGCTCAAAAGGGAACTGATGTCCTCGTCAGGCTCTGCAACAATTGCGATCAATTGACCAAGCGGCGCCGATTCACCTTCGTTAATAAGAATCTTCCGCAGTACGCCATTTGCGAGCGCCTGCATTTCCATAGTGGCCTTGTCGGTATCAATCTCGGCGAGTGGCTCTCCCATGGAGACCTTGTCTCCCTCTTTTTTCAGCCATCTCGCTATCTGTCCTTCCTCCATAGTCGGAGAAAGTTTTGGCATAATTACCTTACTGGCCATGCAACGTTCCTTAATTTTTGAAAAATGAGTAAAACGAAAAGTGCTTAATCCATGTACGAGACTTCGCGCACAGCCGCGATGACCCGATTTACATCCGGCACTACCAGGTTCTCGAGATTCTTCGCGTAGGGCATCGGCACATCTACACCCGATATACGTTTCACCGGAGCATCGAGATAATCAAAAGCACGCTCCATTATTTGCGTACAGATTTCCGCGTTAACTCCACAGGTAGAGTGTGATTCTTCGGCCACTACCACACGATTTGTTTTCTTGACCGACTCGACGATTGTATCGATGTCTAAAGGTCGAATCGTTCTCGGGTCAATTACTTCACAGGAAACACCTTGCTGTTCGAGTGCTTCTGCAGCCTTGAGCGCAACCGGTACCATCAGTGATCGCGCGACGATCGTCACATCCTTACCTTCACGCTTTACATCAGCAACACCTAGCGGAATGGTGAAGTCCGGATCGTCAGGCACTTCTCCCTTATTCCCGTACATTCGTTCCTGCTCAATAAACACCACCGGGTCGTCATCGCGAATTGCAGACTTCAGTAGACCCTTCGCATCGGCAGGAGTCGATGGCATTACGACCTTGATACCTGGAAAGTGTGCGTACCAGGATTCGAGTGCTTGAGAATGTTGCGACGAAACCTGAAAAGCTGAACCACCGGGACCTCGGAAAACGATGGGAATCTTAAACTGGCCACCAGACATGTACAGCATCTTCGCGGCCGAGTTAATGATCTGGTCGGTAGCAAGGATCGAGAAGTTGAACGTCATGAATTCGACTATCGGTCGCAACCCCACCATCGCTGCGCCAACACCAAGTCCGGCAAACCCGAGCTCGGTAATGGGAGTATCTATGACTCTCTTGCCACCAAACTCCTCCAATAGGCCCTTGGTCACTTTGTAAGCACCCTGGTAGGCGCCGACTTCTTCGCCCATCAGGAAAACAGATTCGTCTCGTGCTAACTCTTCGCGGAGAGCCTGATTTAACGCTTCACGTATCGTAAGTGTCGACATATTTAGTAGGTTTAACTAATGCGTTTATTTATGCGATGGATCGATCGGATTTGCATAAACGTCTGTGTATAAATCTTCGGCAGGTGGTTCCGGACTCTCTTCCGCAAACTTCACCGCTTCTTCAACCTCAGCCCGAATCTTATGGTCCATCTCCTCGAGTTGAGCGTCGGTGAGCACGCCTTCTTCCTTAAGGGTTGCGGAAAACAGTTTGATAGGATCTCGTTCCTGATACTTTTCGATCTCAGCTCGGGTTCGGTAGTTTCCGGGATCCGACATCGAGTGGCCCATGAATCGATAGGTTCGAATTTCGAGCAATGTAGGCAGCGACTCTTTGCGACCTCGTTCGACAGCACGTTGCGCTGCTTCACGAACAGCGAGCACGTCCATACCATCGACAAACTCGGAGGTCATCTCATAAGCACACGCCTTCTGAGCAATGTCTCTTAAAGACATCGCGCGTTCTAACGATGTGCCCATGCCATATTGGTTGTTTTCGCAAATGTAGATGCAAGGAACTTTCCAAAGCTGAGCCATGTTCAACGACTCATGAAAAGCGCCCTGGTTTACAGCCGCCTCACCGAAGAAACACATTGTGACCCGGTCGTTACCTTGATATTTCGAGGCGAAGGCAGCGCCAGTTGCCAATGGAATTTGACCGCCAACAATTCCGTGTCCACCGAGAAAGCCGATGTCCTTGTCGAACATATGCATCGACCCGCCTTTGCCTTTTGAACAACCCGTGACCTTCCCAAAGAGTTCGGCCATGATGGCGTTTGCGCTCATCCCTTTTGCGAGCGCTTGACCATGCTCGCGATAACTCGTCACGACATAATCGTCTTTTCGGATTGTTGAGATAGCGCCGACGGCAACAGCTTCTTGTCCGATATAAAGATGGCAAAACCCGCCGATCTTCCCAGCAACATAAACTTCTGCTGCCTTCTCTTCAAACCGGCGGATGAGCAGCATTTGGCGATAGAGTTCTATGAGCGTATCCGCATCAAGTCCGCTGAGGCGTTCTTTCTGACGCTCTATAGTTTCATCTCGCTCTCGAGCAAGTTGTTGACTATTAACTTCTTCGGGTCGATCGATAACGCCAGCCGAACTTTTCTCTTCGGCGGAGGGTGATTGTGCGGTTTGTTTACTCATGAGTTAGGCGGTTTTGTTTGGACCTTGGACAAAATAATAGCTTCTACTTACGAACGTCCGCTGTCCTAAACGATTTACTGTCGTGATCCTCTCAGGAAATCGAAGCGTCGAATTATACGCGAGATGAGCGAACGCGTGCAAAAGCAGGAAATTGAACGCGACTGAGAAGACTATCTAAGTAGAGGCTGCAGTGGCGTTATGTCGGGAAATGCGATTGCACTAGCGGTCGTTTAGCACACAAAAAGCGCACGACCCTGAAGCAGTGCGCTTTTAATGTCGATAGCGATATGACGCTGTTAAGTCAGGACGTCAATCGCACTCAGACCCGAGCCGGCAAGAGTCAGAATTGTCTTACGCCCATGCTTCTCCATCTGCATCCTTCTCGCCGCGGCTGTTAGCAATTCCTCGCTGGTTTCTCCGTCCTGGGGATAACACGCCACACCAAAGCTAACCCCAACTCCAATCATTGTCCCTGTACGAACGGAGAATAGCTGATCCTCTACAGCATCCCGGATTCGCTCGGCGACCGAAGCTGCCATGTGGGTTGATGACATCGGCATGATGGCTACAAATTCATCTCCTGCGTAACGCGTTAGGATGTCCATCTGCCGCAACTCTCGGCGAATTACACCAGAAACACTTGCCAACAACCGATCACCAGTCGAATGGCCGTATTTGTCGTTGATGACCTTGAATTCGTCAATGTCCATACTGATCACAGCCAGCGACTCGTTATTCATGCGTTGGCACTCCGCGATTCGCTGCTCGAGCATCATGTAGAACCCTCGAGCGTTTGGCAGTTCGGTCAACGGATCGATAAGCGCACTCTCTTTTGTCTTTTCATAAGTGAGCGCGTTATTTAAAGCGCTGGAAGCGTGTTGGCAGACCGACTCCAACAACCGTACGTGTTCTGTGGTGTATGAAGTGCGGTTCTTTGAGTACAGCGTAATAGCACCAAATGCACCGTCTTCACGGCGAAGTGGAGACACCAGGACGCCGCGGTACTCTTTGATGATCTCCTCCGGCATTCCGACAAGATCCAATTCAGGCGACGCGTTGCACATCGACCGCGCGTTGGCGATCACCCAGCCAGTTATTCCATCGCCGATGTTTATTCGCCGACGCGAGAACAACTCCGACTCTGCTCCAACCGCGTGGGCGGCAACTGCTCTACCCGATCGCTCGTCTACAAGATAAATAATGCAAGTGTCAAACGGGACTATCGAGCGCAGCTTGTTTGAAACGAGGGCGACTGTGTCACTCAGATTTAGCGAAGATCCGATTGTCTGAGCAATCTCATGAAGAGCAAACACCTCGCGCTGAGCATCACTGATCGAACGGAATCCGGCTGCTTCATCGTCGGGTGCTCCAAGAATATCCGAGGCCAGTCCTGCGTCAGGTTTTGTTTTTGTTTGATTGTCGACCGTGGGAATTTCGGATGCGACTTGTTCCTTAATATCTTCAGAGGCGATCAACTGATCGAATTCGTGAACGTGCTCAATGAACTTTTCGACTACCTTAGGATCAAAGGCGCTCCCTACCATGCTTCGTAAGAGGGCCAGAGATTCTGCTCGCGTCATTCCTTTGCGGTAAGGACGATCGCAACGGGTCGCGTCATAAAAGTCGACGACGGAGATGATTCGAGCAACCATTGGGATTGAGTCGCCCTTGAGACCTTTTGGATAACCGCTTCCGTCCCACTTCTCATGGTGATAACGAACAATATCCTCAACCGGGTAAGGGAAGTTTACTCGCCGTAGAATATCGCCGCCGACGGTCGGGTGAATCTTCATCTTTGCGAACTCGGCTTCGGTAAGTTTTCCCGGCTTGTTCAGGATGTACTCAGGTACGGCTAACTTGCCGATGTCATGTAGCAACGCCCCGGCAAGTAGCGCCTGAACCTCAGACGGCGAAACATCAAACAACTTGCCCATCTGGCTCGCATAGATTTGAGTCCGTCTAACGTGACCGTGAGTCGTTTGGTCCTTCGCATCGATTGCGATTGCCAGCGACTCTATGGTGTTCATATGAATCGTCGCCATTTCTTCGACGTGACGACGTCTCTCTGCTTCCGCCTGTCTTACGTCCTCGAGTCTCTTTTCATTAAACCGGTAAAGCATATGAACGAGAGTGGAGATCAGTAACCCCATCAACGCATAGGAAAAACTCCGACTGCGAAAAGCGAAATAGAACAGAACGCCAGCGGCCGCACCAGCAAGCTGACTTGTTAGCGTCCACACTAGACTTTCCTGCGACGGGATTAATTTGAACTTGCCGGCGTCGATGCTTAGAAACCAAGCAGTAGCAATGGTCGTCAGAAGATACTGCAGTGCGGCAAGGGTGAAGATGGGAACGATGTAGGCATTGAGTGAAACACCGCCATCTCGCATTAGTTCCGTCTCGCCCGCGAACGAATCGACCAGGACTCCATAGAGTGAGGCGGCAACAAAGGTGGAAATAACCGCGAGAGAAACTGTGAAGAGCATTTCTCGTTTCGACGTGAGGCCATAAGTCGAGAGGAAACCGGCGAGGGCCGCCAACAACACCGCTGGTCCAAAAGTTGCGGCTGGCGGTACGGCGTACAACATCACTGCTACGAAGACAAAGACATCGGCCATCGATTTCCGTGAACAGTGAAGTCCATCAACACTCGTCACAGAAACAGTGATGCGACTCGCTGCCAGTGTCACTAGCGACAAGATCAGCAGCGACATGAGTCCGTCACTGGTTAGGAATGGTAAGGAGAATGCGCGTAACAATCCGGCGATAAGAAGTACAACCGCGACGCTTGTGAGGCACGCCAACAAGACTGAACTCTTCCAAGTTGTCTTTGACATAGCGAATTACTTCCGTCCTTCTTGAGAAAGATGGTGGCTGGCTGGGGCAATTCCCGAATTCTAAACGACTGGATCTGTGCTCGAACAGGTAGGCGATCTTGCCAGGGCAAATCGCGAGAAATGAGTGCCAAACATTGTTTGGCACGGGCTAACTATAGCCTCAACATGGGGTTGAGTCAAGCAAGGGGAGGCTTGGAATCGGCAAGTTGCGCGGCAAAAATTGAGACGTCGTCGGTGGGTCTCTGGCAAGTGTAGTTTTCGCAGACGTAGGCAGTAGCTTGAGACCCGGGGAGTAAGGACCGATCCTTTAGTAATGGCAACTGTCGGCCGGCTTCGGGCTCGGATGTAAAGGAGGCTGCAACTACCTTATTCGGCAGGTATTTGCGCCAGGTTTCTTTAAGAAAAGGCTGTAGACTTTGCCGGTCGCTGGCTATTAACGCAATCTCTTTCGGTCGAGAGAGGAGAAAATCTACTGCCGACAATGCGTATCCAAAGGCCGACGGATATCGTTGGGCGCTTTCCGAGATTTCGCGAAAGATGCTTACCCCGATACCCCGATACTTCTGTTTGTCCATTAGCAGTCCAAGACGCAGGAGAACAGCCGCAGCAACAGAATTCCCGGAAGGAGTGGCATTATCGAAATAGTCTTTCGACCTGACGATCAGTGCTTCGTGGCTCTTCCCTGTAAAAAAGAAGCCGCCATCAGCATCGTCCCAGAACTCTTCGATCATTTTGTCGGTTAGAGTGACAGCCTCATTCAACCAACGGACAACTCCAGTCGTTTCATAAAGAGTCACCAGACCTTCAATCAGAAAAGCGTAGTCTTCCAGATATCCATTGAACTTTGCGACTCCATCTTTATAGGTGCGCAGGAGAAAACCTTCGCGCCGTAGGTTTGCCAAAACGAACTCAGCGTTTTGTTGGGCGGCTGCTGAATAGTCTTTGCGTTCAAGGATTACTCCTGCTTCGGCGAAGCTCGAGAGCATTAATCCGTTCCACGCTGTCAATATCTTTTCATCGCGATCTGGTTTGATCCTGGTTTCACGCAGTTCAAATAGCTTCTGTCTGCCGCGTTCCAGAATTGCGTGCAGTTCTGTCGAATCAAGTTTATTACTTGCAGCGACTTCTTCGATTGACTGGTTGATGTTCAGAATATTCTTACCTTCAAAATTACCAGCCTCAGTCACGTCGTAATAATTGCAGAAGAGCGATCCTTCGGTCTCGCCAAGGGTTGACTTGATTTCAGCAGCGGTCCAGACAAAGAACTTTCCCTCGTGCCCTTCAGAGTCAGCGTCCTGCGTCGAGTAAAAGCCACCTTCTGAATTGGTCATTTCACGAAGGACGTAATCGAGTATTCCTTCTCCCGTTTCTTTTGCCTTTTGGTCCTGAGTTTCCTGATACAGGTGTAGATAAAAACGTGACAGGAGGGCGTTGTCGTACAACATCTTCTCAAAATGAGGTACAAGCCATTTTGCATCCGTTGAGTAACGGTGGAAGCCGCCACCCAACTGATCGTACATCCCACCGTCAGCCATCTTATTAGCAGTCAGTTGGACCATCTCGAGGGCTTCCTTATTACCTGTTCGATGATAGATGCGTAGCAGAAACTCCAGTGTCATTGCCGGCGGAAATTTAGGCGCACCTCCAAACCCGCCATTCTTTGAATCAAAGTTTTTTATTGTCCCGGTGTAGGCAGCATCTAATAGTTCTAATTCAACAGGTTGGTCTGATCCTGTTACCGAACTTACTTTGCGCAGTTCGTTGAGCAGTGACTTGGAGGTCTCAGCCACGTCAGTTGGTCGAGTGCGATATGCTTCAGAGACACTGATCAGCACTCTGGGAAAACCCGGCATGTTGTAACGATCTTCGGGAGGGAAATACGTACCCCCATAAAAGGGAACGGCGTCTGGCGTTAAGAAAACAGTCATGGGCCAACCGCCATGATGAGTCATCATCTGGACCGCATTCATATAGATCTGATCTAAGTCTGGACGCTCTTCGCGATCAACTTTTATATTGACGAAATGTTCGTTCATGAGCTCAGCGATTTCTTCATTCTCAAAAGACTCATGGGCCATCACGTGACACCAGTGACACGCCGAGTAGCCGATGCTGAGAAGAACCGGCTTGTTTTCGTCTCGAGCCTTTTTAAATGCAGCCTCACCCCATGGATACCAATCGACGGGATTATGCGCGTGTTGAAGTAAGTAGGGACTGCTTTCGCTGATCAGATGATTGGTGAATTGTTGTTCGTTCATGATACCCGCTTGAACTGAATTAATCCTTAAACCAGTAAGGAGTCTTTTTGGCCCAGGTTGTATTTGGATACTTACGGTGAAGCACGTCAAATGCCGCCTTTGACAAGCGTCCTGTCTCTTTGTCAGTGCAACCAAACCGGGTACTGACCACCGCCAGATGTAGAGCCTCTGGTAACCTCGGATCACCAGGATTCTTTGTGGCCCACTCGATCATTTGACGACACAGAAAGTTTGGCGCTGTACCAAGTTTCAGCAGCGACTCGTACTGCCTCGTACCGTTGGATAACATGTCCGGAGTCACGAACACAGGTGTTGCCTTTGTCTTTGATGTAAAAGCGTCCGCCGAGAAAACTTCTTCAGTCAGAGCGTTCGGAACGGTTGCAAAGCTTGCCTCGCACCACCAGTTATCCCGGTAAGTATCCTGCTTTTCAAGTGGCGCCTCCCTGCCAATCCCACTATTTACTATCGGTTCCAGACCGGGAGTCTTTAACCACACAAATAGTCCAACGTATTTCTTCTGTTCAGGTTGGGTCGTAGCGAGGAATTCGTCAAGCAAGCTGCCCATCTTTGGTACGAGTGTTTTGAGCACCGGCACCAATTCGTCGGCGGTCTTCATATCTCCGAGCAAGACCGCTCTTAACCAGACCGCCTGAACCAGGTCGCGACGCAGGTGAACAGGTAGTGAAGTGCTGCTGGAGGCTTCTTTCAAAACGACTAGCGGCAGTCGCCGGTTAATTACTTCAGCGGCATCTTCGTCAAACAGAGGTTTACCAAATAGGTTTTGTGCGCCTTCAGAGGAATCGGACGATTGGGCAGGAATCTCACGCCCATCGTCATTCCAGCTAAGACCTGCGGGGGTTCGCGGCGCGCTCTTAAGAAAATCTGCGAGAGTTGTCGCGAGCAACATTTTCTGTCCAGTAACTAAATTCAAGGTCGATTCGTCGAGTTGAGCACGATTCTTGGTCATCAGATCATCGACCAGAGTTCCGGCTTCATTGAGATTCCCGGCCTCAATCAGTAAACGAGCGGCGTGGAAGCGTGCACCAGGAAAAGCGGGTGACTTGGCCGCGATATTCATGGCTGCGGAAATCAACTTGGACGCGTTTACATCCTTACCGCTTGTTTTTGAGAGCGCTGCGATTAACCAGGGAAGTGCACTAGTGGTTTGCCATCTCTCGTAAGCATGAGCACGTGGCTCATCACCGGAAGCTTGCAGCGTAGAAATCCAATCGGTGAGATCATCACGCCGCAATTCGTCGTTGAATTGGTTCTTCTTTGCAGGTTCGTCGGTTTCAAGATATCCATCAAGCAAAACTGTATAGTCCCAAAGATCCTGTTTGAGATCTTTGTTCTCACTCTTTGCCACCAGCTTTCGCGCCAACTCATGCATCCGCTCCGCTGGATGCGCGCGCAATCGTACAAGGTCGAGCAGCTTTTGACTCTGCGCGTGCAAACCATTGAGACGTGCGTCAGCGAGAATCTGGCGCAACTGCTTTTCAGCTTCATTCAAAGCTTCCTGTTTGCCTTCCGCTGGTCCCAAACTCGCCTTACGTATGAAAGTTCTTGCTACCAAATAAGAAGCTTGACGCTGCCATGGAGACGCTGAGTCGGCAGCGATTGCCTGGAAGTCTGACCGGGCTTCATCAAGATTTGTTGAGTAAAAGTTGGCTGCCGCAATCTGGTAGCTGCGATCGGCTTTTGTTAGAGCGTCAGAGTCCGCAGTGGCCGGCGTAGGAATATGACGTCCTTCTGAGCAGTTCGCAAACACCTGATCCTGTGCATCAATCCAGGCACGCACGACGGGACTATCTGCGCTGTACTTTGCGATGCGTTCGTTCAGAGTAGAGATCGCTGTGACAAAGGAATCCTTTTGACAATTGAGATAGCTATCGTATTCGTTTGGTTTTTCGCGACTCCGGTAGACTTCGATCTTTGGCGACTCCGGAAGGCCACTTACTTTCTGTCTAGCCTCGAGCCACGATTTCACCCACTCGATATCACCCAGTTCCCATCGCTGCTCCAGTCGATCCGTCCATAATTCAGTAAGCGCTTTTTGCTCGGCGGCAGAAAAACTCTCACCTGAGAGATGTCGATACGCGGCATAGAGATAAGACCGAGCATAGGTCGGTTGAATAACGCCCATTTCTCCCTTCGCGAATCTGTCGAGGGGATAAGCCGGATGGACCGTGTAAACGAAGATCGCTTCCATCGTAAATGGTCCACACGCGAGAGTGCTGGTCACAAACATGATCAGTACAAGCCCAGCGTTGATTAACGACTTAAGTAGCTTCCGTCTCATCGTTTGTAGTTCTCCAAGGCTCGACTAAGTGAAGCGGCGGTCCAGGGATTCGGGTTGAAAATATAAAGACGTTCGACCCGAGGAGGTGGAATGATTTCGTCCGTTGATACGCCGGCCGAATTAACACATGGCTCCCGTGAAAACCGACCGCCTGATTCGAGCCGGTTACGAAACTGCTTAGACTCGACACCCATCCTGAAAAACATTGGCACTGCTTCATCAACAGGTAAGTCAGCCAACCAGTAATCACCGTCACACCACGAGGCTAGTGCGGTCATCGAGAGTGAGATTGAAGTTGGCAGTTGTTTGCGAACGTCAGTTAGTAATCGCCGATAGAAATCTCGTTCAGACAAGGTTGCGTCGAAATCAATCTGCACAGCTGAAAGATTCGGAAGGTCAGCCACCTTGATTATCTCCAGCGAGGTTGAGGTTAACTGACTCGTGCTTAGAGATGGAGGAACTTTGCGATTCGACTCGAGGCGAACGACGGCGACCACTTTAGTTCCAGATGGAATATCCAGAGGTTGTAAACGACGTCGACTCGATACTCTTTCGCCGTCGAGAGAAATACTTTTAGCCAGAAATGCAACTCCGACCTTTTGCGGATCGATAAAGTCGAGTTTTTCAGGTCGTTCCCAGGCCCATAACATTACTGCCGGCAAACTTGAGATTGGTGGAGATGGCTCAGGTGCGGCGGTAAGGTTATGTGAGCGCAAAGCAAGGACAGAGATCGCTGCGACGGCAAGGATGGGCAGCAACCATATCTTGTTATGAGACGGGAGCTTCATGAACTAGATTCTTAAGTGGGCAGAGTGTACCACCCTGATCCCCTTTAGTAGCACTGTGTATTCAACCTTTCAAGCTCTTCTGTCGGAGCGCGTACGTCCTCGTGCGCCTGTTACGCTAATTGCTCCTTGCAATGGGAAGCGGCTTTCTTCGAATGAAGCGCACGAGGACGTACGCGCTCCGACAGAAGAGCTTGGCTTATTTTCGCGATGGTACTGCTAAAGGGTGAGTCAAATTAAGAATTCGTAGAGCCTTGATTGCTTTTCGCGCCTTACAACTGCTTTGCTATACTCGTTCACTGAATGGTCATTCATTTTTTGAGCTGAGGTCTAAGAGGCAGGGAAGCGATGGAGCGTGAAACGTTAGAGTTTGATGTTGTATTCGTTGGCGCTGGTCCAGCGAATCTGAGTGGGGCCTATCACCTCAGTCGACTGATCAAAGAGCACAACGAAGCTGTGGCGGTGGGAAAACGTGGGGAGGCCCTGGGTGACGTTGAGATTGCAGTGATTGAAAAAGGCGCTGCGGTTGGAGCTCACATCTTGTCGGGTGCAGTAATGGATCCCCGAGCACTCCGAGAACTAATCCCGGACTTTGTTGAACAAGGTGCTCCACTCGATTCTCCGGTTAATGAAGATTCCTTCCTTTACCTTACGCCGAAACATGCATTCCGTTCGCCGATTACACCGCCACCCTTTAAGAACCACGGCTATTACGTCGTATCACTCAATCGTTTGACAGCATGGCTTGGAGAAAAGTGTGAAGAAGTTGGCGTAAATGTCTTCCCGGAATTTCCTGGGGCCGATCTAATCTACGATGAACATGACCGTGTTCTTGGAGTCCGAACTGGCGACAAGGGAATTGATAAAGAGGGTAAAAAGAAAGCCAACTACGAGCCAGGAGTGGACTTGCTGGCGAAGGTAACGGTGCTCGGAGAAGGACCACGAGGTTCATTAACTAAGAAACTTGTCGAACGTCTCGGACTTGATGAAGGTAGGGAACCTCAAGTCTATAGCATTGGAGTTAAAGAGTTGTGGGAACTGCCGGACGATCGATACCCGGCCGGACGTGTAACCCACACTCTCGGTTTTCCTTCCGATACACAGACGTACGGTGGCGGATGGATCTACGGAATGCAAAATCGCATTCTGAATATCGGTTACGTCACGGGTCTGGATTACAAAGATCCCTTACTGGATCCGCACGCAGAGTTCCAGCGTTATAAGACCCATCCATACATCGCAAAATTACTAGAGGGCGGAAAGATGATCCGCTACGGCGCGAAGACTATTGCAGCGGGCGGATATTTCGCGATGCCGCAAACCTACGCAGACGGCGTATTGTTAACGGGTGATTGCGCCGGTTTTCTGAACTCGCAGCGGCTCAAAGGGATTCATTCTGCGATTAAGAGTGGGATGCTCGCAGCAGAAGTCATTTTTGAAGCACTGGTGGCGCGTGACTATTCTGCGAACCAACTCAAGCGCTATGAACAGGTTGTTAACGATAGTTGGATCATCCCTGAGTTGTACAAAGTTCGAAACTTCCACGCGGGGTTTAAGCGCGGTCGTTGGCTGGGAATGGTCAACGCTGGTTTGCAGTTTGTGACGGGTGGCCGCGCGTGGGGAATATTTGATCGTGAGAAAGCACATCCTGGACATCAGGAGATGAAAAAGCTGGCTGCATACGGTTATAAAGGCGACAAGCTGGAACAGCGTTACGCGCGCCTGCGTTTCGATGGAAAATTGACCTTCAACAAGGTAACCGATGTCTATCACGCTGCTGTAGGACACGACGAAGATCAGCCCACACACCTGCATGTGCTCGACACAAACATCTGCTCAACCCGATGCGCTGAAGAATACGGCAACCCCTGCCAGCGATTCTGCCCGGCTGCCGTCTACGAAATGGTTGATGATGGTGGAAACGGGAAGCGTCGCTTGCAAATAAACTTTTCAAACTGCGTACACTGCAAGACCTGCGACATCATGGACCCCTACCAAATCATCAATTGGGTCACACCCGAAGGTGGCGGTGGTCCAGACTACAAAGGAATGTGAGTGCTACTCAGCGGGAGGAGTGCCGCGACCGTCGTCTCTAATAGTAAAATTCACGCGACCGCGAATAACTTCTTCCAACGCGATCCGGGTAGGTTTGTGTTTCTGCGGATCAATTTCAATTCGTGGGTGGGCGCCTCTTTGAAGTTGTTTGCTTCTTTTCGCGGCGAGAATAATCAAGCGGTACTTCGAATCCACTTCCGGTGTTGCGGTTGCGCCTACTTCATTCTCCATAGCTTCGGACGTTGTTGACATGAATACTCCTTCAGCAATATTAGGCCGTTATTTCTATTCGGCTTTGAAATTCTCAATGACTTTACTAACTAGGCTCTCTTGTCGAATACACCGAGCACGTTCCGCATAAATTATTGCTGCAAGTTGATTAGACGCCCGCTCGACATCGTCATTAAGAATTACGTAATCGAACTCAGCATACTGACTTAATTCCAGCGGGGCGTTGCGAAGTCGAACCTCGAGTTCCTCTGGCGAATCCGTCCCTCTGGTGACTAACCGTCTGCGAAGTACTTCGTATGATGGTGGAAGAATAAAAACACTCACCGAATCAACCAGCAAGTGCCGCACACTTGCCGCGCCTTGTACATCAACCTCAAGCACGATGTCGGTACCAGCGGCTGTTTCGTCGATAACCTGCTTCTTCGCAGTCCCGTACAGGTTTCCGTGCACATTGGCCCATTCGAGAAACTCGCCGGCGGCGACCATTTCCTCAAAAGCCTGCCGGTTTACAAAGAAATACTCGCGGCCGTCAACTTCACCGTTACGCGGCGCGCGAGTAGTGTAGGAAATAGAATAGCTGAGATTTGGTACAACATCCAGCACGCATCGAATCAACGTACCTTTGCCGCCACCCGAAGGCGAGCTAACAACAAACAATGTTCCTCGAGGTGATGGTTTTATCTCGGCGGTTTCGACGGGGAGCTCTTTCACTTTACTCGACATTCTGAACCTGTTCGCGGAGTTTTTCGACCTCGGCTTTTATTGCTAATCCAGCTTCCTTAATAGTTAAGTCCGTTGACTTTGAGAGAGTTGTATTGGCCTCGCGATTTAATTCCTGTAGTAAGAAATCAAGCATCTTTCCCGACTCACCGTCCGACTCAATCGCTTCTCGGAACTGCGCCAAGTGACTTCGAAGTCTAACCATTTCTTCGCTCACGTCGCTTCGATCGGCTAGATACGCAACCTCTTGAGCAAGTCGAGCTGGATCGACCTCGACCACCTGTCCTCCACGGTTGAGCAGTTCTGTAATTCGCTTTTGCAAACGCAGCCGGTAAGCATCGGCGAGTCCGGCAGCGGAAGCCTCAATGGTGGGGACGAGTTGTTCGATCTTCTGAACTCGTTCGCTTAACTCTCTTTTAAGAGCCTCACCCTCTTGCAGCCGCATCTTTTCTAATTCATCAAGAGCGAGATCTACGGCTTGTTCGACTCCTGCAACAACTCGTTCATCAATCCCATTTCTTGCTGGCTGTAATGCCCCCGGTATCCGGGCCAGCACGTTAATATCGATTTCGCCACCTATATCGAAGTCCTGTTGCATTTGCTTAAGTGCGTTGACATAGCCAGCAATGAGCGGGCGGTTTATTTCATAAGACACTTGTGCGCTTTTCTCAAGGCTTACGGCGACGTCAACACGACCGCGCGATAACCTCGAACTGATCCTTCGTTTTATGATCGGCTCGAGTGCAGAGAGTTCGGTTCCAACTCGAAGATGAATATCGAGAAACCTATTATTAACGGTTTTAAGGTCGACGGACACAGAGAAGTCATCTCCATTCACCGTCCCCTTACCGTATCCAGTCATTGATTTCATAAGTTAAGTAGTAAACGAGGGTATCTTAGGGCTTTGCGCAAGAGTCATTACGGTTACCAGCTAATTTAGCGGACCTGCCAACAAAAAGATCTCTCTGCGTTAACTCATCACCTTGAATTAGCTAGCACCAATCAGTTCTTCTTCGTCTGCAAACTGGAGTTCGTATAGTTTCCTGTATTGGCCGTTGCTTGCAAGGAGCTCGGAGTGAGTTCCCATTTCAATAATTCGACCTGATTCCATTACCACAATTGCGTCAGCTCGGCGCACAGTCGACAGGCGGTGGGCAATTACGATGGTCGTCCTGTCACGAACGAGGTTTGCGATCGCTTGTTGTACCAATCTTTCTGACTCCGCGTCGAGTGCAGAAGTTGCTTCATCGAGGATAAGTACAGGGGCGTTTACCAGGATGGCTCGTGCTATTGCCAGTCGTTGTCGCTGCCCTCCGGATAGAAAAATGCCGCGTTCGCCGACGATTGTGTCGTAACCGTTAGGCATCTCCATAATGAAGTCATGTGCGAGCGCAATCCGTGCCGCCTCCTGAATCTCCTCAAGACTCGCTTCAGGTTTCCCATACGAAACGTTATGACGAACTGTGTCGTTGAAGAGGACTGTTTCCTGGGTAACCAGCGCGATGTGTGTGCGCAGACTTGATAGGGTCGCGTCTCTCAGATCAATTCCATCCCAATGTACTGAACCAGAACTGGGGTCATGGAATCGCGGGAGGAGCTTTGTCAACGTTGACTTTCCGCCGCCTGATTCTCCCACCAGCGCGACCATCGTACCTGCTTCAATTTTCAGGTCGACGTTTCTTAGCACCGCACGCGACTCGTTGGCATATCCAAACGAGACATCTCTCAACTCAATTTCGGACTTCAGTGGCGGCAATATTAGTGCATTTGGTTTCTCAATGATTACAGAGTGCTCGTCCATCACTTCCCAAACGTGATGAGCAGCAGCAAGCGCCTGTTCCATGCTGTTCTGCAGGCGTGAGAGCTTCCGCATCGGGTCGTAGCTGCGAAACAGGAAGAAGAGGAACGTGACAAATTGCGCAGTATTCATTCTTCCCGAGATGATCTCCTGTTGGCCGAAATAGAGAAGAGCCACTACGAACAGGATCCCGATCATCTCGATAGTGGGAGGCGCGATGCCAGCGATACTGGCACTTCGGAGGTTAGCGCGAACTATGGTCCGGGCAACCGCCGTGAAGCGGGACGCTTCTCGCTTTTCCGCCCTATACGCTTTTACGATTCCGTGGTTGGAGAGTGCTTCCTGTGCTGTGTCAGTGAGGTTCTTGCTACCTTCGAAACTCTCGCGAGCCAGATTCCGGAGCGACTTACCAAACTTTGCTGTGAGAACCGCTATGATCGGAGCGATTGCCAGTGAGCCGAGTGTCAGACGCCAGCTGTAGTAAAAGGATGCCGCAAGAAAAGCAATCAATGTAAAACTTTCGCGAAGCATATCGCGGATAGTACTCGTCACGGCGGTCTCAATTGCTGCCGCACTCGAAACAAGACGCGAGACGAGATAGTTGGTCCGGTGACGCTCAAAGAACGATGCAGACTGAGCCAACAGATGACCGTATAGGTCCTGACGCAGCTTTAGGACTGCGGACTGACCGATACGGGCCATTAGGTATGTTGAGAGGTATTCCGCAATTCCCTTGGCAATGGTAAAGACAATCAGGAGGATGGAGATCACTTTCCAGGCACCCAGGGGCGCCGCAGGAATCAACTTTTGCAAGCCAAACAGTGTTGAGGTGCGCTGGCCTTCTCCCTGGACAAACGCCTGATCGAAGATTGGTACGATTAATCCGCCGATGGCGCTTTCCAAAACGCCAACGATGACCATCGAAAACGTCGCCAGCGTAAAGATAGGCCAATGCGGCCTCAGGTACTTTAACAGGCGTCGAAGATCATGCATCTCTGGTTGCGAATGTCTCGGTTCAGTTGCTATAAGGAAGGTTGAAGACGGTCCAAAGTTCTAAGGAGGAAATATACTTACCCCCTCTTATAGACGTCAAGGCTGACCCCTTTTCCCGGTTAATACCTCCGAACGCAATTGTTTTGAGACTTTTAGGCCCGACTATGCGCAATTCTGGGTTATAATTTTGCCGCGTGTTGGGTTGTGATTTTTGATCCCATACCTAACAGGATCTGACATTGGCACAACAACCACAACTAAACAGCAAGTATGCCGGAAAGCGTCTTCTAATTGCTGATGACGACACCGACATGCGTCTACTTCTGGCTGAGTACTTCCGCCGTCTTGGCTTTCAAGTCGATGAGCGTGAAAGTGGAATGGCTGCTCTCGAAGCAGCTATTGGCACGCGGTTCGACTGTTTCATCTTCGACGTTTCGATGCCCGGAATGTCCGGACTCGAACTTCTGAAACGAGTACGGGACAGAGGCATTCAGACTCCAACACTCTTCTTAACGGCGCACGACGCGCTCGCCGACAAGGTAGCCGGCTTCGAAGCTGGTGCCGATGACTACCTGGCAAAGCCATTCAGTCCAAGAGAACTCGAGTATCGCGTGGAGGCGTTATTGAGACGCGGCGGGGCAACGGCGACTGAAGTAACCGACGAGGAAAGAATCGAAGTTGGAGACCTTATCATCGATAAGAGACGACACGAAGTGCTTCGAGATGGAGCCCGAATCGATCTGACGCCACTTGAATTCCAGATTCTCGAGTTGCTCGCGTCGGAACCGGGAAGGGCGTGGTCCAGAAACGCATTACTGGATCGCGTGTGGAGTACCGACTACGAAGGCTATCAACGAAATATTGATCCGCATATAAATCGTTTGCGAAAGAAATTGGAGACAGATCCCAAGAATCCGCGCTATGTTCTCACTGTTCGTGGAGTTGGATATAAGCTGAACGAAACGCCCTGAAGTGCCGACGACAACCTCCCCGACCTCGTTCTCGCGTCATCCCCTCGTCGTGGGCACTATCAACATCGAAAAAATCCGCCGGATCTCCTGTCTTCTGGGACTATGTCTGTTCTCACTCAATACCACCGCGCCAGCACAGGATCGCCAGGTTCAGCCTGGTCCTACTGCGCAAATTAGCTGGACCAAACAGACAACTGCTACTAGCTACCGCATTCAAATCGCTAGCGATGAACTATTCAACGATATTTTGTTCGATGGGTTAGTCAGCGGTAATCAGTATGTCGTGAAGGACCTGCCGGTTGGCCGTTATTACTGGCGAGTGGCAGTAAGCGGAAGTGGTAGTCCAAAGTTCCAAAAAGCTACGCAGTTTTTCGTTAGCTTCCCTAAGCCGATAGCAAAACCTTCTCCTCAACCATCAGCGCCTGTTCTGAAGATCGATAATTCGGTTAGGACAAGGATAGCAGTACCAGGTTGGTACATTGCTACCGGCGAAATAGTGCAGTTGAGCTCAGCTCAACTCAGACGAGGTACCACTACAGATTTTCTCGGCGTAAATTCCGAAGGTAAACTGTACGCGCTCGATGGCGTTCGCGGCGTTCCATTGTGGACCGCGAACTATAAAGTGAGTTCTCCGGGAGATGAGCGAGTTCGGGTTCACTACAATCGCTTTTCGCCTTTGATAATTCCTACGCGCGACGCCGCAGCGCAGGTCCTCGTAGCCTTTGACCGAGGTGCACGAGCACTCAATGCTGGCACCGGTCAAGAGGTTTGGAGCACGCGTATCGCCGGTTATCCCCGGTTTGCAGCGGTGATTGAGAACTCGATTTATCTAATCGGCGAGAAACTGGAAAAGTTATTTGTCCTCGATAGTACGACTGGACAACTCCGCTCAACCATGACTCTGCGTGATGGAGCGGTTGGACCGCCAGTAGAACTGACTAATGGTGAAACACGCCAGTTATTGATTCCGCTCAAGAACGGTTTGATAGAGTTGAGAACTTTCGAAGGGAAGTACGCGCGCTCGTTTAAGTTAGCATCCGAGGCAACCACTCAACCGCTCGTAGTAAAGACACGACGGGGGAACATGTTACTGATCGGCATCAAAAACGGTCTTGCAGCCTTTGACGCATCATCACTTCAACCGCTCGGTACGATAAGTCTCGAAGCAGGTGACTCTCCGATTGGAGCACCATCCGTTGTCGATTTGGATGCGGACAGCTTTCCTGAGATCGTAATGTCTACTTCGGGTAGCAAGGTTATGTCGATCAATGTTGCGGATGGCAAAATAAGATGGTCAGCTAAAGTTGACGCAGAGTCCACGCTGGCCTTTGCGGACCTCGATGGTGACGCTAAACTCGACGTAGTCTTACCAGGAAAAGACAACTTCGCAGTTGGACTGTCCGGACTGTCGGGATCGATCATATGGACAAGCGGCGAGACAATGAGTCGTCCGAACAACCTAAAACCGACCGGTCGCTCACTTGCCGTTGCTACAGTCACGGACGGGCGGTTGCTGGTGGTCGGAAGTGACGCCTCTAGCGCCGGATTGCGCGCGCTTGAGGTCCAACGAGCTCCGGTAAAGACAAATCCTTAGGTAGGTATTGTAAAAAGATGCTTTGGTGGATTGGTTCAGGACTAATCGCAGCGTGGTTCATCCTGGCGATTGTCATGCATAAGCGCAGCTGGGTACACACGCTGCTACTCGCCGGTGCGGCAATACTCGTAATTCAACTCGCAGCATACCGTAAGACGAAGTATCAGCGTTCAGCTTCAAATAAATGACTGTCTACGGCTGAAATCCCGCCTGACGCAGCCCTTCCAGTGCGAAAATCGTCGATTTTCATAAGAAACACTGCTTGACCTCATCTAGTCGTTCGGCAACAATGCGCTTGTCTGCGGCATCAACAGCTATATGCGTTTCTCTTAATTGGCTCCCCACGCCGTTGACAGAGTCAGAACTAAATCAGGAGTTGTTTTGCGATGACTTTACGACTTGCTTATCGAAATATCGCGCTGGCACTAGTTACGTGTTTCATTAGTACTGTTGTTTTGGCGCAGGGCGATACCGAGAGAAAAACTATAGCCATCACTTATCCGCTTGATGAGACGGTTACGGTGAAGTTTCGCGGTACGACTCTATTGCCACGCTTAAAGGGTGAAGCCAAGGTGAAGCGCGGGGGTCGGAGAGGTACTCGCGTAGAATTCAGCATTGATGACTTGCCACGTGCATCTGAGCTAGGTGGCATCTACACGACCTATGTGCTCTGGGCGATCTCACCCGACGGTCACGTCGACAATCTCGGTGAAATAAAACGTAGCGGCAGCTCCTTTGTAAATTCAAAACTCGATGTCACAACTCCGCTGCAAACATTTGCGATGATCTTGACTGCTGAACCTCACTTCTTAATGAAGGTTCCCAGTCGGATGGTGGTGATGGAGAATCTTCCTCCTCAGCGACCCAACGGCAGTCAAATCGAGACCGCTGATGTGCGGTACATTGGCAATTCAAGTGACTATTTTCGCAATGCCCGCGTTCCCGAAATTGCTGATCGCGACTATAAGGAAACACCAGTTTCGCTGCTGGGCGCGCGTCAGGCAGTAAACCTCGCAAAATATGCTGGCGCCGACAGCGATGCTCCCGAAGAAATGCGGATAGCTGAAGATCAACTTCAAGCAGCGGAAAAAGCCTGGCGTTTGAATCAACCACAATCTGAAGTGGATATTGAGGCACGTAAAGCGACCTCAGCCGGTGCACATGCTGAAGAAGTAGCATACGTCCGAAAGGCGGCTCGCGAGCGTAGAGACGAGATCCGTCGTCGCGACGAAGCTGTTCGAAGTGCCGAGAAAACCGCAGAGGCGTCCCAGAAAGAAGTGGCCCAGCTAAGAGCGGCGCTTGATAAAGAGCAACGTGCGAGAGAGTTGGCCGAACGAGACGCGGGTGCTGCTAACGATCAGCTGCGCGAGAAGCGCGTTGAGAATGCGCAATTGCGAGATGAAGTACAGACACTTCGTTCCGAAAGTGAAGCAGCTAAGGTTAAGTTGGCGCGACTTGAGGGAGAGAAACAGGCTGAACTAGCGAGAGTGGAATCTGAACGTCGCGCGCAGGAACGTCGATCCGCCGAGGCAAGTCTTAAAGAGACCCTTACCAAGTACGGCACTCTGAAGCAGACAGCCACTGGATTCAGACTAATCCTCCCAGAGAACTTGTGGACCAATGCCCGCACGGCAACGCTTTCGACATCAGCATCGGCGAAACTCGAACCCTTGGCCGCACTTCTTGCGAGTAATCCTGATTACCAAATCCTGATTGAGTCTTATACAGACAGTAAGGGTGACGAAGTCTCTCTACAGCAACTAACTCAGGAGCGTGCTCGCCTTTTGTCTGATCGTTTCCAGACAGCAGGTGTTGATCCGTCGAGAATTCAAGCCAACGGCATGGGAGCTTCAAGTCCCTTAGCACCCAACTCAACTGTGGCGGGGCGCACCAGGAATCGACGAGTTGAGATCACCTTCACGTCACCAGTGGCCAAGAGTACCGCAGCTAACTAGGAAGCAGGAGCAGCAGCGCGGGAAGCATATACTCAAAGATCGGCGTAACAAGTTTGTTCGCTGGATGGCTGCTCGCGTCTGCTGACCGATGTTTCCACTCGACCCATTAGAAATCCTTCAAGTCGTCGGTTATAGCGTCGGCGCACTGCTTCCGATCTGGCTAGCAGTTCAGCTCGTCACACACCGAAATAAACTGACTTCACTCGAGCGATTGCTTGCCCTACTCGCCTGCACCATGGGTGGTTGGCATCTCAGCAACCTCATAATCACTCTTCATGGATTATTTGATCTCGGGACTGATCACTGGACTACAGTTTTAAGGTTAGCTGACTCTGTTGCCGTAATCAGCATCACATTCGCCTACTCGTTCCTCCTACATGTTCATCTTCATCTCTGGGCCAACGCACATGGACGTTCACTAAACAAAAGCGAGCGGTTTCGGATCTATCTCTCGTACTTGCCGACGATTTTTCTCCTTATAGCGGTTCCAAAACTCTGGATGGGCGACTACGCCCCGATGTTAATAAAGCTCTCTTTCTTTGTGATTCCATTTGCTTTCTGGATCGCTTACGTCCTCGGTCTAATTGCCATAACGGAATTGTTGATTGCGCGTCACACTCAGAATCTGAGCGAGAAGCGCATCATGAGAACGCTAGCCGCTTCATTCATTGGTGTAGGTGTCGTGATTTTTCTGGCTCTGGCGTTTGGTCTTGGTGAGGGCACGGTTGCCGGAGTGTACTTGAAGACAATTGCAAACCTGGGTTCACTCCTGCCCTCAGTACTCCTGGCTTACTACATCTATCGATATCGCTATCTGGAAATCATCGTCGAGGAGAGTTTGATCGTAGTTACCTTTGCAACTCTGGTCCTTACCGTTTATGTGTTTGGAATAAGGACCATTGGTGATTGGCTAACTCAACGTTACGGGGTTCGACCAGGACTGGTCGAGGCGTTGTTAATTCTCGCACTCGCACTTGTAGCCGCTCCTGTTCGAGGTTGGTTAGCGAAGCGTTTCCACAAGTTGTTTGAGCGTGAGGCCGCACTATACAAACAGATTGTCGCTCGTATTGGTTCATACGCTGGTCACTACAAAGACCTTTCAGAACTGTTGGAGTTTGTTGAGGACCGCGCCACCGAGACGCTCGGTTTACGACAGCTAAAAGTATTCGTTGATGGTGAAACAAGAGTCAATGGTAATAACGGCGAGTCTGAAAGTCCGCCCTGGATCGGACAGCTGATTGAGTCGTCGCGTGAGAACAATTGGGCTCCAATAGAGGATGACCCGCGCCTCACTCAACAAGGTTTTGTTCTCGCTTACCCTCTCCGGCGTGAAGAAAAGGTCCAGGGCTTATTGGCCGTCGATGCTGTATCAGGGGGAATTACTTACGACGCGCGTTCCGTTTTGGAGATACTTGCAGACCAACTGGCCATAGCAATCGACGACTGGCGTTTGGTTGAAGAGAACGTTCGCTTGGAAAGAGAGCTTGCCGAACGAGAGCGAATGGCCGCGTTGGGACGAATGGCCGCAACGGTAGCACATGAGATTAAGAACCCGTTGTCGGCGATAAAGTCGATAGCTCAAGTGATGCGCGAGGATCAGCAACTCAGTAATGAATATGCTCGTGATCTGAGTCTGATTGTTGGTGAGACAGATCGTCTAAGTCAGAGTGTTACTCAGCTCTTGAGTTTTGCGCGACGTGAGAGTCCAGGCGAGCAACCTTTGGATGTCAATGAGTTGTTTCGTTCCGTGATTGATCTGTTTGGCGCGAGCGCGCGTGAACAGGGAATTGAGTTGAGCTGCGACGTGTCCGCTGACGTGACTCTTGCCGGTAAAAGTGTGTCAGCATTGCGAGACGCGCTTGCCAACTTGATTTTGAACGCTCTCCAGGCCACTTCAAGCGGTGGCAATATTTCAGTGCTGGCAGTTGTTTCGAACGGGGAACTGCTAATTAACATTCAGGATTCTGGACCTGGTGTCCCCGGAGACTTAAGGGAACGCATCTGGGAACCATTCTTCACAACCCGACAACGAGGTACAGGGTTGGGACTGGCGATTGTCAGAAAGCGACTGCAAGAGGTGGGTGGTTCAGCCTCATTGGGTCTCAATCAGAATGAACATGGTGCTCTCTTTCAGTTGCGTGTTCCAATCGTCGTCTAATTAACCAACACTCTGGAACTTTCTCCTGGCTGGTGCGTGATTTAGGCTGACCTGAGCAAGCGCTTTGCATAACGGCGCAAATGGCCCAACCCGCGCAGATCTGTGTATCTCAGTTTGAGTGAAGGAGAGATTTATGAAGACACGAAGAGTTGTTGCCACAATGTTCCTGGCTATTGCCCTATCGTTGAGCATTCTTGTCGGTACTGCGAGCGCGCAAGCGCAGACGAGCAATACTGCTCCCCAGGCGGACAACAACGAAGAAATTAACCTCGACACGCAAATGTTTCTGATAGTTGGTACCAACCAGGACGTGGGAGACTCGAAACTTCCAACGGCGTTAGACCCGGTGATAAAGCAACTCAGGGCGTCACTGCCTTTCAAGAACTATCGTCTCGCAGCGACTCTACTCAATAGAGTTAAAAATGAAAGCCGTCTCGAATTGAGTTGGATTGGCGGGCCAATCGCTTTATCAGGAAACACGCTTGCGACAACACCGAGTTTCAGTCAATTCAAAGTGCGTTCGGTCAAGCTGGTACGTAATAACGAGGGTCAGCAGATGGTCCAAATGATCGGGTTCAACTTTGGTGCGCGGATTCCGATCCAAACCTCCGGGCCAGTCGCGTCAAATGGTACCGCTGTTCCGGTAATTAGCTATGAAAATACCGGGCTGTCGACAGATATTAGTATGCGTGAAGGTGAGCCAGTGATTATTGGAACGTTGAACGTCGGCCCATCTGGCGATGCAATCATCCTCGTGGTATCGGCACGTAAAACTAATAGGTAGAGGGGCTCAAGCTCGTGTCTGGAAATCCACCTGCCGAAAAGCGGGTGGATTTTTGTATTGTTCCAGATCTTTCTACACTTAGTGACAGACTTTAGATTTGGGTAGAATGACAAGAATGGGTCCTCGAATCGGCCTCGGCTAAACTCTTTACCCACTGTGGCACGCAATGCGCTAGGGAAATTCTGGTGAGAAGTCTTAAACTAACCGGAAGGTGAGAAAAGAAGCGTTGCGATTGATGATTGTTGATGATGAGGAAGCCGCACGATATGGCATGCGGCGGGCCCTCACGACGTTTGGCTATAACATCTCGGAAGCTGGGTCTGCAGAGGCTGCTCGAGCCTTACTAAAGCAACAAGAAGCGGACCTCCTACTCCTAGACGTCAATTTGCCCGGAATGAGCGGGCTCGACTTCCTACGTGAACTCAAGACCAATAATGGCAATGGGCCATTAGTGATAATCGTTACGGCCCATGGTTCGGAACGGATGGCTGTCGAGGCCGTTAAGGCGGGTGCTTACGACTACGTCTCAAAGCCATTTGAACTGGATGATCTGCGACTCGTTGTAAAAAACGCGGCCGAAACGGTCCAACTTCGAAGAGAGAACTATTCGCTGCGACGGCGGATCGAGGTTGAACGTTCGCAACGTGGCGCGCTCATTGGAAACTCTCAGGCCATGCAACGCGTGCGGGCCGTAATTGAAAAGGTTTCCGAGACCGACGCAACAGTGCTTGTACGCGGTGAGTCAGGTACCGGCAAAGAGCTCGTAGCACGCGAGGTCCACGAACGGAACAGTGCCCGACGCAATGGTTCGTTTGTAGCAGTGAACTGCGCTGCGCTACCGTCCGAGTTGATAGAGTCGGAGCTATTTGGCCACGAGAAAGGTGCATTTACTGGTGCGGCAGCTCGTCGGGAAGGGAAGTTTGAGCAAGCGGATGGCGGCACTTTGTTCCTGGACGAAATCGGGGACATGAGTTCAAACGTGCAGGCGAAACTCTTGCGAGCTTTGGAGGAGAGACGTATTGAGAGGCTTGGCGGAAACGAGTCTATTCCGGTTGATGTGCGCATCGTAAGCGCCACTCATCGGCCGCTGGAGCAGGAAATTAACAACGGAAACTTCCGCGCGGATCTCTTCTATCGCCTGCGGGTGGTAACGATAGACATTGCGCCTTTGAGAGAACGACGTGAAGACGTGCCTATGTTAGCCGACACATTTCTCCGTTTGGCGTCTGAACGATATGAGTTACCTCAACGAGCCTTAAGTCAGGGGGCACTCAAACGGTTGGTCGAGTATAACTGGCCAGGCAACGTTCGCGAGTTGAGAAACACCATCGATCGCGCGGTAATTATGGCAGAAGGTGATGAGATCGCACCGCGGGACTTACCGGATGAAATAACCGCGGGAGTGCCGACCGGAACTATCGGTGAGAGTGACGAAAGTGATGCGGACGGTTTGCGGGTACCATTCACGGCCGATTTTCGCGAAGACCGTCGGGAATTTGAACGACGTTACATCACGCGTTGCCTGGAGTACACGCAGGGTAATGTGACTCGAGCAGCAGAGATTCTTGATATGCATCGTCAATCATTGCAGCATAAGCTTCGTCAACTCGGCCTGGGTCGGCGTTATGTATCTGTTGGAGGTGTGCCAGAAAATCCCGACAGTTGACAGGTTTCGCTTCGGAAGTAAGAGTTCCAGTAGCGGGTGAGTCTTGACTCAGTTCAGACTCACCCGCTTTGTTGTGTAACCGCTTTCCTTTATTCTGACCACATCATTCACTTTCGCAGGAGGACCCGATGAAAGCTCGTTTCGACGCCATCATTCAAAAAGAACAGGCAATATATTTAGACGAGATTCTTACCAACACTGATCCTCTGCTGGCAGAGATGGAAGCTTATGCAGCAGAACATCGAGTGCCAATTGCAGATCGCGAGGTCGCAAGATTTCTAGAGATCACCGCAAGAGCCACGGGCGCTCGCAAGGCTTTGGAAATAGGAATGGCGATTGGATACTCAGTCATCCATCTGGCTCGCGGCATGGGTGAACGAGGTTTGGTCGTCACAATCGAACCCAATGAAGAAATGATTGAAGCAGCTTCAAGTTACCTTGATCGCGCTAATCTTATGGAGCGGGTGCACATCGAGCGAGGTAAGGCACTCGATGTCATGCCGGGAATCGAAGACAACTTCGATCTGCTGTTTATCGACGCAATGAAAGAGGAGTACCAAAAGTATCTCGATCTTGGTCTGCCAATGCTACGACCCGGCGGCGTAGTGATCGTTGACAATCTACTCTGGGGCGGCAAGGTAGCGAGCGACGATCCAACGCACAATGATTCAGCGACACTAGCCCTGCGCGATTTCAATCAGTACTTCATGCGTCATTCCCGCTTGCAGGCAGAAATCTTACCGGTGGGCGACGGTTTGGGTTACGCAGTGAAGTTGTGACGTTTAATAAATATTGAGTGGAACTTGTGGGCTCTCGGGCGGCGTTACCTTCTATCCAATCGGGAGCGTTACTTTCTGTCCAAAGAATAGGGCGACTCGCGCGACGACGAAGCCGCCGGATGTGAGGCGGCGGCGAAGCCCCGCCGTTAAGTCTGTTCAATATCTCTTTGGGGCGGAGCCCCTGGTATGGCCTTGGCCCACTTTGTTGACTCGAATCAGTTTGGGGCTGCGGCCATACCAGGGGCTCCGCCCCACTCAACTGAGTAGCAAGTCCGGCGGGGCTTCGCCCCGCCTCACATCCGGCGGCTTCGCCGTCGCGCAAGTCTCCCTAGTGTTATTAAATCGCAACTACCGCCGGGCTGCGCCATCGCGCAAGTCTCCTAGTGTTATTAAATCGCAACTACCGCCGGCTGAGCCGTCGCGCAAGTCTCAATTCACATTGTGTAACCTCGTCGCGGTATCTTCGACTCTCCCACGAGAATGGATCTGAACCATTGGCCAAGCGCCCTAATGAACGACTATCACTAAACATACCTAGCAATGTTCTTGCTCAAAACTTCTGACGCATGGTAAGTTCAACGCGTTTCTCGATGATTACTTCGAGATCCTCTCTACTTAGCCTCACATCGCGAGTTCTCAAACTCGCTCCGTATGATTGGCGACCAATTGCCAGTAAAGAGCAGCCCCGATCCCCGGGCATTGACGTGGAGTTCCTGATGAGAAGTTACAACTGGAGAGAGACAGTCCTTCTGGTCTTGTTGGCAACGATTTCTTTGAGCGCCCTCTCGTGCAATTTCGCCTCAAAGGACGAGCCCTTCTTTGGTAAAACAGTTCCACCAGAACGAAATGTCTTTCGCTACGTGACAGGTGACGAACCTGAATCACTCGATCCAGTTGTCAGCACTGGTCAACCAGAAGCACGAATTTACATGGCCTTGTATGACGGCCTGGTTGAGTATCATCCAAAGACTTTGGCCCCTGAACCGGGAATGGCTGAGCGCTGGGATGTAAACAACGATTCTTCAGAGCTTACTTTTCACCTGCGAAAAAATGGACGATGGTCCAATGGTGATCCAATTGACGCAAATGATTTTGTCTATAGTTTCAGACGAGCACTGTCACGACAAACTGCTTCTCGCAGTGCTTATCTCGCGTACTACATAAAGAATGCTCAGGCGTACAACGAAGTAAAGATGTTTGTGCGCGATCCGAAGACCGGTGAGTTTCTTCTTAATCGCGATTTTGACGACTCAGCCGCTCCCGAGCCGATTAGTGGTAAGCCGCTGGAACCAAATAGTTCTGAGTATGCTCCAACCGCTGAAGAAGCAAAGCCAGACGCAGATACGTCGTTTCATCACACTATGCACTCACCGACGCGTTTGACTGTGCCGGCAGATGAAAAGGCCCGCGCCAAGTTTCTCGACAAACACCCGAATATAAAGGCCGCACTGAACGGCAAGGAGTTGGTTCCGGTGAAAGCCGAAGACATCGGTGTCGAAGCGATCGATAACTACACACTCCGGATCTCCCTGAACCAACCTGCACCATTCTTTACCGGCTTGTTGGCCCACCAGGTCTTCCGACTGGTGCCACGGAAAACAATTGAACAGTTTGGTGCTCACTGGACCGACCCACAAAACATCGTTACCTGTGGACCATTCAAGGTAAAGACCTGGAAGCCGTACGACAAACTCGTTGTTGAGCGCGATCCGATGTACTGGGCCGCCAATGAGGTGAAGTTAGATGGAATTGAGTTCTATCCAATGTCGGATAATCCGGCGATTATGAACCTTTACAAGGTGGGCGAAGTGGATGCCGTCTTAAACCACACGGTACCTAACGCGTGGTTGGAAGTTGTGAGAGTGAAAAAAGATTACATGGATGGGGTTGAGGCCGCCATTGACTACCTCCAGATTAATGTTACTAAACCACCAATGAACGACGTGCGAGTGCGAAAGGCATTTAATTTCGCGATCGACAAAAAAGCCTGGTCCACCTGGCGTAAAATTGTGAAGCCTCTGACAGCCTTTACGCCTGAAGGAATTTTTCCTGGCTATCCTCAACCTAAAGGAGATCAATTTAATCCAGAGCGCGCCCGACAATTACTTGGTGAAGCTGGTTATCCCGTCACTAAAAATGGTGATGGAAGTTATTCATGCCCGAAATTTCCCATCGACCAGGTCGAATACATCTACAACACTCAGGAGTCCAACAAGGCAATGGCTGAGTGGATGCAGGCTCAATGGAAACAGAATCTGGGCATCACGGTTAGTCTCAGAAACATGGAGTGGAAAACGTTTCTTGAGACAAGGTCCAAACTTGAATATAAAGGCTTTTCACGCGGCGCATGGTCCGCTGATTACATGGACCCATTTACGTTTCTAAGCTTGTTCTATACCGGTGGAGAGAGTGGTACTGGCTGGCTGGATCCAAAGTATGTAGCGATGTTGGACGAGGCTAATCGTATGCTTGACCAAAAGAAACGGTACGAGCTTCTCGCACAGGCTGAGAAATACATGCTCGACGCACAGCCGGTAATTCCGATCGATACTTCTTCCGTCAATTGGGTTAAAAAGCCCTATGTGAAAGGAATGTATCCCAATCCCGGTGGCTTGTATGCCTGGAAATACGTCTATATTGAACGCGACCAATCCAAATGGGATTTTGTTACGCCTAGCTTGGCGGATTAAAGAAACGCGGGTCAGAAATAGTTAAGCAAACGATGAGTAGCTTTTAGTTTCTGATTCGCGTCTTATTGCGTTTTCAAGACCTGGTCACGCTCCTGTTGCCAACAATGCTTCGATTCATTATCAGGCGGCTCTTAGTAACCATCCCTACAATCCTTGTCGTGATCACGATCACCTGGGGTCTAATCAGGCTTGCACCGGGCAATTTTTATTCTGGTGAGAAGAGATTGCCGCCAGCGATTGAAAAGAACATCCGCGAAAAGTACGGACTCGATAAGCCCTGGTACCAACAGTACGGCCGCATGATGTGGAATATTATCTGGCATCATGACTTTGGCACTTCCTTGAGGTACGAAGGACAGTCCGTAAACAAAATCATTCTGCGGTCGTTACCGATTTCGGCGTCGGTCGGGATCCTTGCCTATTTGCTCTCACTTGTTGTTGGTATTGTTGCCGGTTCAATCGCCGCTTTAAAACAGAACTCACGTTGGGATTACGGTTCGATGGCCGTCGCAATGCTGGGCATATCTCTGCCTAACTTCGTTCTTGGACCAATTCTAGTTCTGATCTTTTCTTTGAGCCTTTACTGGCTTCCTCCTTCGCGCTGGGGAGGTTTTCCGAGTCGAAACCTGATACTTCCCGTGTTAACCCTCTCCGCAATCTACATGGCCTACATCGCTCGCTTAACTCGCGCAGGAATGCTGGAAGTCTTGCGTTCTGACTACATTCGAACCGCTCGCGCAAAAGGTCTCAGCGAAAAGGACGTGTTAATCAAACATGCGCTTCGTGGCGGATTGATGCCGGTAATTTCTTACACCGGTCCAGCACTAGCGTTCCTGTTAACTGGTACCGTGGTTGTCGAGAAGATTTTCGCGTTACCAGGTCTGGGGAATTACTTTATCCAAGCCTCACTTAATCGTGATGAGCCTCTCATAATCGGAATCGTTGCCTTTATTGCCATTACTTTACTGTTGATGAACCTGCTCGTTGATATTGCTTATGCGTATTTAGATCCGCGAGTGAGGTACTAGTCTGTTATGGAAGAACACCCGCGTCCACCAACCGACGAAAGCGTCGATCAGATAACGACTCATGAGCCAGCTTTTCATGTCTCGCCGGAAATGGCTGTTGCAGGAGTCGATAGCCCAACTGAGTTTGTGCGCGGAACGTCCTTGTGGAAAGACGCATGGCGGCGTCTGTTAAAGAATAAACTCGCCGTCTTCGGTCTTGTGGTGGTTGTATTGATAACGTTGGCTTCTGTACTTGGCCCAACAATTATTAAGAGCGCGTTTGGTTTTACTCCCGACTACATTCCCTCAAACGACGTAAAGTTAATCAAGTCGTTTCCACCTTTCACGGGACCCAACGGCGAATTTTCATGGACCCATCCAATGGGAACTGATAACGCCGGCAGAGATCAGCTAGCACGTGTACTGCAAGGAGGTCAGATCTCTTTATTCGTTGGCATTATTGCGACGCTGGTGTCGTTGGTGATCGGCGTTAGTTATGGAGCCATCGCGGGATACGTCGGCGGGCGGGTCGATGATTTGATGATGCGGTTCGTCGACGTCTTGTACTCGTTGCCCTACGTCATAGTGGTGATCGTTTTGTTGTCGATGTTTCGCAGTCAAACTCCACGAGGTCAACTCATCCTGCTTTTTGTTTCATTGGGATCGGTATCGTGGTTAACCATGGCCCGCATCGTTCGGGGCCAGGTACTTTCACTGAAAAACCAGGAATTTGTGCTTGCGGCACGAGCTACCGGAGTCTCAACGGCGCGAATAATCTTTCGACACCTGGTCCCAAATACACTTGGTCCTGTCATCGTCTACGCAACCCTGACGATTCCCCAGATCATGCTCACGGAAGCATTTCTTTCCTATCTTGGTTTCGGTGTACAAGCGCCGCTTGCCTCGTGGGGAAGTCTGGCAGCAGATGGCATTCAAAACATAGCGATCTTTCCCTGGCAGCTGATCTTTCCAGGCGTCACTATGGCGTTGACGCTCTTCTCACTCAATTTTCTCGGCGATGGTTTACGTGACGCTCTCGATCCCCAAATGAGGACTGTCTGATTGAGTAATTCGAACGGAACATTACTCGAAGTTAAGGATCTCCGGACCTACTTCGATACAGACGACGGGCTGGTCAAAGCCGTCGACGGTATTTCGTTTCAACTCAAACGTGGCGAAACACTGGGGATTGTCGGTGAATCTGGCTCGGGCAAATCAGTAACAAATCTTTCGATTATTCGACTTATTCCAAGCCCACCAGGAAAGATTGTTTCCGGTGAAGTTGTTTTTAATGGGCAGGATCTTTTGTTGTTATCAGCCGAAGCGGTGCGCAAGATACGCGGCCGGCGGATCGCAATGATCTTTCAGGATCCAATGACCTCGCTTAATCCGTACATGAAAATCTCCAGGCAGTTGATGGAGATGACGGAACTGCATCTGGGACACACCAGGGCTCAGGCCTACGAACACGCGATTAAGATGCTGGATACAGTTGGGATACCAGATGCTCGTGCCCGAGTCGACAACTATCCACACGAGTTCTCCGGTGGAATGCGTCAACGTGTGATGATCGCGATGGCGCTTTCGTGTGAGCCTGAGTTGCTGATTGCAGATGAACCGACGACTGCGCTCGACGTCACGATTCAGGCACAGATTCTTGAGCTAATAAAAGAGCTCAAACAAAGCACGGGTACGAGTGTAATCTTAATCACACACGATCTCGGCGTAGTTGCGGGTATGACCGATCATGTGATCGTTATGTACGCCGGCAAAGTGTTCGAACAGGCAAGGACCAAAGAACTATTTGCAAAACCCGGGAACCCTTACACGAAGGGGCTGCTGCGTTCAGTTCCTGATCCCACTGCTGAACAAGGAAAACTTTATCAGATTCCGGGACTACCGCCGGACGTAGCTCACTTGAAACCGGGTTGTCCATTTGCGCCTCGTTGTGATCGAGTACAGGACATTTGTCGGAACGAATTTCCACCTTTGGTCCAACTCAATGATGATCACGCGTCACTCTGTCACTTTGCGCGCGAAGTCTACGTTGAGTCAGGGGGCACGCCGGCAACTTAGTTATGAATAGAAACCTGGCCAATCAAACTGCGGCAGATCCGCTTATCTCGATTCGCGATCTCAAGGTCCATTTCGACATGGGCGGTGGAGACTGGCTCAATCGTTTGCTCGGTTCCAACCCGACAAGGAAGATTGTAAAGGCGGTTGATGGCGTTTCATTAGATATTCTGTCGGGTGAAACTCTCGGTCTCGTCGGAGAATCGGGTTGCGGCAAATCAACATTAGGTCGAGCCTTACTTCGACTGACGGAGCCGACCTCGGGTCAGGTTTTCTATAACAACAAAGACCTCGCGCACCTATCAGGCAAGGAATTGCGAGAGCAGCGTCGGAACCTTCAGATCATTTTCCAGGATCCTTACGCATCCCTCAACCCTCGAATGACGATTGGACAGATTGTTGGGGAACCCCTCGATACCTTCAACCTAGCTCGCGGTAGAGAGGCAGAAGAACGGGTCCAGGAGTTGCTGGAAACGGTTGGTTTAAGTAAACGGTTCATTAAGCGGTACCCGCATGAGTTCTCAGGCGGACAACGCCAACGCATCGGAATCGCCAGAGCACTGGCGGTCGATCCCGATTTTATTGTCGCCGATGAGCCGATCTCAGCGCTTGATGTTTCGATTCAAGCTCAAATCATGAATCTGCTCGAGAGACTGCGTCGCGATAAGAACCTGACTTACCTCTTTATCTCGCACGATTTGCGGGCTGTTCGACACGTGTCTGATCGAGTCGCAGTAATGTACCTAGGGAAGCTAGTTGAGTTAGCCGAGGCAAAAACAATATACGAAGATCCGTTGATGCCTTACACCAAGGCACTCATCTCAGCTGTACCTGTACCAGATCCCGAAGTTGAGGCAACGCGACAACGCATCATGCTCGAAGGGGATGTTCCGTCGCCTATCAATCCGCCTGAAGGATGTCGTTTCCACACGCGTTGTCCCTTCGCAATTGAGGCTTGTAAAGAAGTTGTTCCGCAGCTGGTTGAGATCAAGCCTGCGCATTTTGCTGCGTGCATCAGAATCAGTCCGACAGAACCCGATATCGAGAAAGTCAGATCGGGCGTGGCCCCGGGTCTCGAGTCTGGCGCTCACGAAATGCCTCAGAAAATCCAATAAAAAAACAAATCACCTAAATGTTGTTAGGAGAATGAAATACGACTCCTATTCGCCGTTTAGCACTAAGGTCAACTCTTTGTGTGCGGACAATCGTTTAATAATGACCCACACCTGCGGTGTAAGTGGTTGTGGATCAGACATTTGAAATATACTGCTGAACTCAGGCGGTTGCCTGTGGCTCTTGTCCCAGAAGTGCGGCTCTCAGACGCACTCTACTGCCACAGCCAACCGGAAACGATTGGATGGTTAATAACTCCCCCAGTTCCTCAGACGTGGAGCACCGTGAAGACGCCCCTCCTGGATGGCCAGAACTCCAGGACAATTTGGCTGAAACATCGGGCCTCGCATTACTTCTTGTGGATGGCCACCAGCCTCCCGCGTTAGTAGTGTCTAACAACAACTCAATCTGTCAGACCTTTCAATCGTCTAAGTTTGCATCACGATGTGATCCATATTGCGGTGATGCACATCGACAAGCCACGCTTGCAGGCTCCACGGTTGAGTACAAGTGCCATGCAGGTCTGAGTTGCTTTGCAAAGCCCGTTCAACTTGGCGATAACCCGAACCTGGTTGTAATCGGTGGTCGAGCTTTCGTGCGAGGATCGGATTACCAGGAACTGGTCCAGTCGATTCAACGCAATGAGTTGCAAGGACTCGACGATCAAGATCTCTTCAAGAATGCCATCTTTGCTGAGAAGCAACGTCTCCGCGAACTTGCTGAACAAGTTGAGAAGGCAATAAAGCGATTTCGACCCGCAAACGGAGCCCCCAAGACATTGCCACAACTGCCCGAAGAATTGCCCGAAAGCACCACGACTTTCGCCTCGCATGAAGTTCCTGACAAGCAGCTCGAACTTGAAGTTCAGCGCCTCAGAAGTGAATTGGAATACCGTTCTCGATTCGCTGAGACCTTACAACGCTTTCTTGAGCGCATCAGTTCCGACGACCCGGTACAAACCTACAAGTCAATCATCAGCAATTCGAAAGATCTGCTGCAGTCAGACCGTGCGTCGCTGCTTGTGTTTGATGAAAGTTCCAACGAACTCATTCTAAAGGCCGCGATCGGACTTGCGACGGATCCGGACCTTGTTGGCCATATGCGACCGGGCGAAGGGGTTTCGGGAACGGTGATCGAGAGTGGAAAAGTGCTGATGATTGAGGACATTGAAACGTCTGACCTAACCCCAGCTCCTCCGGAACGTCTTTACAGGACCAAGTCGTTTATCAGTTTTCCGATCGTGATTGGCGGGAGAAAGATTGGAGTTCTTAACGTTACTGATAAATCCGCCGGCGGTAGCTACGACGACGTCGATCTCAGCATGCTCGAAATCATTGGACCGCAGGTAGCACTGGCGCTAGAGCGGGCCGAATGGCAGGAACGCGCGACTGAATTTCAACTTCAATCGATTACTGATCCGCTCACATCACTACCGAACCGTCGTTATCTTGAAGAGCGCTTGCATGAAGAAGTGAATCGATCGAAACGCTACGACTACCCGATGTGCTTCCTGATGATCGACATCGACGACTTCAAGGCCTACAACGACAACAACGGACACCCGGCCGGAGACCTTGCGTTGCAGATCACTGCTCAATGTTTGAAAGGCGCTTTACGGTCTGCCGATGTCGCATCCCGTTACGGTGGAGAAGAGTTCTGCATTCTGCTGCCGCAGACCTCGATGACCGAAGCTGCGACCATCGCAGACCGCATCAGACAACGAGTTGCCACTACACACTTTCCCCATGGCAAGTCACAGCCGCTGGGCCGAGTTTCAGTAAGTATTGGTGTCTCGACATTCTCAACGATTGTAAATAGTGCCGAAACAGTTATTGCCGCGGCCGATCGCGCTTTGTACCGAGCCAAGAATCTCGGAAAGGATCGCGTGGAGTTTTACCACGACGACGCAGTAGGCTCCGACTAACCCGATGAACGGAAGTAATTCGAGTGAATCTATTCGCCGAGTCCTGGCCCGCGTTTCGCGGGAAGGATTTGTCGGACGTTTCGATGAACTCGAACAGATCACAAAACAGACCCATCCTTCTAAAGCCGGTCGTGGTCTACTTTTGCTGATGGCTCCTTCAGCCGGTGTTTCAGAACTCTTAAGGCAAGCTTACGATCAGATTTTCAGTCTTCGATCTGATGTCATTCCAATCTACTTCGCTTTTACGAGGAATGAGACAACAGCGGTCAGTGCGGCGATTGAATTCTTAATTACCTTCCTGCAGCAGTATGTCGCGTTCCGGCGTAACGATCCTGGACTCTGTCGTCAAACCCTGACTCTTCAGGACATTGTTGATATTGCACCTCCGGCAGACTTGAGTTGGATCCAACAACTGGTCGAGTCGTACACACGTCTTCGATTCAGCAATGATGACAAAGCGCTCGTTCGTTTTTGTCTAGGTGCGCCTCACAGACTACCTCCGTCAAATGGCAGACCATTTGTGATGCTGGATGGTGCCCAGCTTGCTGAGTACATAAATGGTGCCGTCGTCATGGGAACAGAAGTTCTCCGTGTCTTTAGTCGCGGTAATTTTTCGTTTGTGATGGCGGGACTGCGACGTCAAATACTCGAAGCCGCGCACCAATCGGGATGCGACTTTGAGCGACTCGACATCCTTCGACTTGAACAACTGGAACCGGACCAAGCCAGTCTGCTGGTTGAGAATGTTGCGCGCAGACAGCATGTAGCAATAAGCAGGGAAGTTAGGGATTTGCTGGCACAACAGTTCGCCGGTAGCCCATTCTTCATCAGTACATTTCTTCAGGCCGCACGCGAGAAAAACGCTGCATTAATTTCTTACCTCGATTGTGAACGTCTCTACGTGGATGAACTGCTCGGTGGGCATCTGCACCGTCACTTTGCTGAGTTGCTGGAAGAGACTGCGCCGCGTCTTGAAACCAGAAACAATTTGGTCCGCATCCTTTGGGAAGCAATTGCGGGCGAAGGTGAATCAGCGTCATTTGAAGCCTGGAGACGACGACTCCATCTCAATGCAGTTGAACTAGAAGAGCTTTTACATCGACTTCACGTTCAGGAGTTTGTGAACTGGAACCAGTCGACGATCGAAGCTGGCAAGGGCCCGGTTGCGTGGAAAGACTATCTTAAGATCCGATACCGACTCGATGTAATGAATCAAGCTCGAGCACTGGTAGTAGCAGACGCGTTAAGCGACTCACTCAAGCGCGCACCACATACAATGGCGCGCCATTACCGTCGCGCCGCACGCGTTGACCTGCGAGAGCTTCTAGGGAAGCTCGATTGCCAACGCGTTCCCCGGATACTTTTCGATAATCACGGCTTCAACAATCACTACAGAGGAAGTGAGCTCGAGGAAATTTCATCGCGGCTCGAGAGCAATACGGAATTTGTGAAGTTGCCACAGACTGTGTACGTCGCGAGCTGTTCGGCTTACAAGAGTGACATGCGTCAGGTTTGTGACGAAGACCGCTGTGTCGTGGCCCACACCTTTGTGGATGGAACTTACAGTGACGCCAACGAACTCACCTGGCTGGTTGCCGAGATTGAGTCCAAACTCGAGGTAGAAGCCGACGTCGCTGAGGCTTGGAGTGAAAGACTAGGATCACTCGCCAGTGGCCTTGGGTTCAGGAGTTTTCAAATCTGGCTGGTATCAAACGAGGGATTCTCGGACGAGGCTCTGAGGTTGCTAGAGCACAACGGTGTTTACACCTCTAATCAGCAACAGATTGAGTTGCTGACAGCCTATCTTGGCGTGCGCGGATCTGGCAGTGCTCCGGAAAATGCTGATGAATTCCTGATGATTGTTCCAATGGGAGAGGAAAACGAGCTAATAGCGGCTAGTGCCGTGGAGCAGGTAGCACGTCGTTTGGCGTTCACTTCAGACGCCATCAACCAGATCAAAACCGCAATTGTTGAAGCTTGTATAAACGCTGCTGAACACAGCTTTAGCCCCGAACGAAAAATTTATCAACGTTTTAGGGTCGAAGATGATAAATTAGTCGTCACCATTTCGAGCCGCGGCGTCGTGCCAACCAATATCGACACTGAAGGCACGAGTACAAGTAGAACAGAAACTGACGATGTAACGGACGAGCGACGAGGCTGGGGACTCAAACTCATTCGAAGTTTGATGGATGAAGTCGAGTTCGAACGTGTAGATGAGGGTACCAGTCTAAAGATGACCAAGTACCTACGCAGGTCGTCTTAAACAGTAGCGGTGCATTCTGACTCCCTTCAAACAGACCGCTGCTGCCCCGAATTAGTTTTACGCAATACATCTTGTCGAAGAGGGACTGTCAGGTGGACATCTCAAGCAACGTAGTTCGCTCGCATTGTGTGGGGACGACAGCGGTGGTTTATGCTAGCGACTACCTCAATAAGCTCACTGGCGAAAAAATCGAGCGCGAGTGTCGCCGGCAACTCGATTCAGGTTGTCGCGCCCTCGTGATTGATTTCAGCGATACCCAACTAGTAAACAGCATCGGTATTTCAATACTCCTTGGCATCATCAATGTTGCCGAGAAGAGTGGCGCGCGCGTTGTGTTTTCTGACGTGAACAATCAAACAGTCCAACTATTCGATATGCTTGGTCTGACCCGACACGTTGTACTCGCGAAAGACGAGCAAGAGGCTCTCTTTAACCTCGCTGGTTACGATATCCCGACCGTTCATTGATCGCTCGAATGGAGCCATCAACCCAAAAATTAATCCACACTTTCGGCGCGCTCGCAGATCTCGGTCAAGAGGTCGCTAACACCAGCGACTTCAGCGAAATGATCCGCACGTCGATGCACTTACTTTTAGGCACGTTGGCACTTCGTCGAGGTGCCGTCGTCGAATGCGTCGACGATGGCAAACTGAATTGTGCCGCCGTCTGGGGGATCGACGAAGTCGTTACTAACGGACTCTCGTTAACAGAGGCTGAAAGGATTGCTTTTGTTGATTCAGAGAATGCAGCTTGTGTGGTCCGTAACGAGGTCAGCGACAACAGTTTTCTGAATCGTCATCGTGCAGAGTTGCTCGCGCAGGGCGTAGAGCTACTCATTCCGATGATCGTCAGAGGTGAGATCACCGGCTTTGTCATGCTTGGCGGTAAAGCGAGCGGCGAAGAGTTTTCAGCGGAAGATTTTGAAACGATTCGTGCAATGGTCCGTCATATTGGAGTCGGCATTCACACTCATCGCTTGCTCGAGCAAGTTGCCAAAAGGGCGGCTGAGAATCGCCGCCTCTACGAAGAACTACGCGCCATTTATCGCGACACTGTAAGGGCTTTTGCAGCAGCGATCGATATTAAGGACAAATACACGCAGGGCCACTCAGAGCGTGTCGGAAGATATAGTGAGATCATCGCACAGGAATTGGGTTGGAGTGAAGACGAAGTCGAGGGAATTCAGATAGCAGGTTACCTTCACGATGTTGGCAAGCTGGTAGTGGAACGTGACATTATCAACGCTCCTTACCGAATTGACGCCAAGCAGTCGAGCGAGTTGAATCGTCATCCCGCGGCTGGTTATGAGATCCTGAAGCGTATCACTCACCCTTACGCTGATATTCCGTTGATGGCGAAGTATCATCACGAACGTCTCGATGGTCGGGGTTATCCTGAAGGTTTGACTGACGAGCAAATTCCTATTGGCGCTAAGATCGTGTCACTAGCCGATTCGTTCGACGCTATGACGACGGATCGACCTTACAAGCGACGCCGCTCATTCGAGGATGTTGTTCGTGACTTGCGCGATAACTGCGGAAAGCAGTTTGACGGCAAAGTCGTGGCAGCTTTTGCTCGAGCTTTACTAAAAGAAGTTACTGGCGAGGCCAAAGAGCGACGAATTATTAAGATGCTTGGAAAGGGTTATTTGGAAAACGACCAGGCAATTTTGCTTCTTGGTGATTTGATTTCGGAATTAGAGCCCAATGGTAAGGTGACTTCAATCGGGGCTGTCTAGTCGCTTTAACTGGGTTGAATTCGCAGAACGAATGTGCAGATCGCAATCTTCTGATCCATTCCCACTTCTGATGCCTCATCTCGAGGTAACTCTCTCCCATTAACAACAGTTGGATTTCGGCCTTTCGGTACAATCCAAAAGCGGCCTTCATTGTCGCGGGTCAACACCGCGTGTACTCGACTTACTTCTGGATCGCCTTTGATTGGGAGGTCCACAGAAACACTACGTGATCCCCGACCAATACTTATTTCATTCTTGACTATTGGGACAACGGCTTCTCTAACACCGCTACGCCAAACCTCGACAGAAAACAACGGAACTGTTCTCGGTCTGACTACGGTTTGTTCAGCCTCGCTGGTATCAGCGGTAGCTATCTCCCGAATCGTCTCGTTGGGGTTAAATGTGGCTGAGGACCGTGATGAATCAATACGCGGGGTGACCATCGTGTGCCCACTCTCAGTCTCATCCCAGACCGCCTGGACTCTAAACTCACCCTTGTTCAGGGTTCCATCAACGCGGAGTTCGACGGCGAATGATTTTACTGCCAGATGAGTCGAGCCGCTTAGTTCTCGAGCCCGTTCTGAGAGCACGTGAAACAGGCCCTGTTCCAGACCTCTCCTTTTGTCGCCTTGCCAATCTTTATCGTCCTCGGAGCTCAAATAGACAATATATTCACGGGGAATATAAGTTGGACCACCAGGTGGGGTGAACATCTCCCGCTGCATTGCCGCCTCGACTTCGCGGGCTATCTTGACGAGAAACTCTTCCCAAACGCGTCGCGGCTTTGCGTGTTCATCGGCGGCTTCAAGCAGATCTTCACCAGTCTCGCCGTCGATCCATTTTCGAATTGATTCAATCAGCCCCAAGCTCTCGCTCCCTTTCACTGATATCGCTAGTCAAACCTCACATAGCGCTTATTGATCCAACCACGGTCTGCCGAGTAAGGATCCACCTTTGGCCTTGCGTGTTCAACTACCTGAATTTCATACCAATTATTATCCGCACTTAGGACCTTTACCTTCGAACCGAGTTCCGCCAAACCGATTGGCGTGTTCTGTGTGTTGGCGCCTGGCCTAAGATTGACATCAGTCGTTGTAACACCCTCGCGACCAATTATGAAAGTCTCGCCAAGCTGCGGCACACTCGACAATGGATTCCAATGAGACGTCACGTACTTGTGGGTGGCCAAAAGCATCCCTGAAAAAGCCAGGATTAGTCCCAGCGCAACCAACGCCTTTCGGGCGCGACTTGGCGGTAAAACCGATTCGGACCCAACCTGTCTATCGATTCGAGGGACCACCTTTTCTTTCCTCACCTCGCGCTCAGTGCGATGGTCCAATTCCTGACGTGCTTCAACGCTGATTGGGACAACAATCCTTGGCCGCTTTGCCACTTCAATATCAGGAGTCGCCTGAGGTAAGAGATAAGGTTGCGCGAAATGAGGTCTAGGCGGCGCTTTCTCTGTGAACTCATCCGGATCTATGGACAGATCAGCGCTGGGCTTTCTACGTAACTCCAATTCTTCTGGTCTTGCGCGTAACGGTTGAGTTAAAGGCAAATCTACATCTGCTATGTTGTCCCAGAACTCTTCGACTGTTTGGTATCGATCCTCCGAACGGTTCTGCGTAGCCTTTCTCAGCACACGAAGTAACTGCGGCGACCAGGGTGATGAGCTAATCACAAGAGGCAATTCCGTGATCTGATGCTGAGCGAATCTGCGGGGCGACTCTCCGGCAAGCAGCGTATACACAGTCTTTGCGAGCGAGTAAATATCTGCAGCGGGCGTCAAAGGGTCGCGCAAGGAACTTAGGGATGCAGTATCAAGCTGCCCGGTTTGTACCAGTGGGTTGTGTTCCGGAGCTGAATAGATGTTTGTGCCAACGCGAGTGATGGCGCCTTCGTGTGTGTCCAGACGAGCGACCCCAAAATCTGCAATCTTTACGGTTTGTTTGTCAGCAGTGAGCAAGAGGTTTTGAGGCTTGATGTCGCGATGTATCACACCGCATTTGTGCGCGTGCGCCAGTCCGGAACAAACCTGCTCGAGATAGGACAGGGCTTTTTCCAGGCTCAACGGACGGTTGCGCGTAAGGGCAGACAAGTCACCGCCGGGTAGGTACTCAAGCACGAGGTAATGAAATGTAGTTCCAGACAAGTCGATCGCAGTGCCATGCCCGAGCCGGTTGATCACATTAGGATGGCGCACACGATCAAGCGCAACCGCTTCGTTTTGAAAATTACTCACGAGCGCCCGTTCCAAATCCTCATCAGGTTCTTCCTGGAGATAGACGTTCAGCGCCTTAATAACCACCGTTCGCGGTGCGCCCTGTGCTGCCGCATTATCGTTAGCGACATAAATTTCCGCATAGCTACCGCGTCCCAGGCACTCAACAATATCGTACCGGCCATCGAGTCTGCTTTGTTGGAGTTTGAGTTCCGACATTGGTCCGCCCTGATTTTGCACCGCTTAGATGCGCAAAAACAGATCAGGGTACGTTACTCATGGGGCATTCGAGTTGGCAGGAGGTTTGGTCAGCTCATCGTAGTGCACCAACGCTTTTTGTCGAGCTATGGGACTCTTCATGCTTGCTGCTGCCAATGCCAGGATGGCTTCTTTTTTGATAGTGGCGTTTGTTGGGGAAGGACTCAGATCGGCCTTGCTAATGGCCGCTTCAAAAGCTTTTGAAGCCTCCACAGTATTACCCGTCAGTAGGTTTGCCCTTCCGAAAAGATACAGAAACTCTGGATCCGGTGAGTCGAGAGGATTCTGCACGCCTGATTTCAGAAGTTCCTTACCGATGTCGCTCGCAAGCCATGCTCGAGGATCCTGATCTACCTGGCGCCGGGCTTTCTCAAATTGCACGAAGGGCTCAACTACTGGTGTTGGGACAGGAACGGCAGCCTCGACCGGTTTGGTTTGAGTCGCTAAGAAGGGAATTCGATCTTTCAAACGCGCTCCCGCAAAGAACGCAGCACCCAGTAGTCCGAGTACCAGCAGAAACAATATCAACCGACCAATACCACTCTTTTTTGGTTCTTCTGGAGTTAGATACTGTGTTCCGTGTTCAGTGACTGGGGGGGAGACAGGCTGCGGCGGACCGGGAAATGCGATCCGGGAAGGTGGTACCAAACTTCCTTCAGTTCTTGAACCGAGAACAGTTTCTTGCCCATCGCGTGACACCGCGACAATCCGCTCCGTCTCCGGCGAAATCGTCGGGTCGAGATCCGCCGACCGTTTATCAGCTGAAATGTGCTTCCCGACTCGTACGAGCACGACCGTCAGATTGTCCTCCGCGCCGCGTTCATAGCACAGTTCTTTAAGTTCGTTACAAAGCGATTCCTGACTTTCGTGGATTACGAGCAAACGTCGAATTTCATTGTCTGAGACGTGTCGTGTAATCCCATCGGAGCACAACATGAACTCGGTGCCATCTTCCACCTCGAGCGTTCGCATATCTACTTCGACACCAGGTTCAGCCCCGAGCGCGCGACTGATCACGTTTTTGCTCGGATGGTTAGCCGCTTGCTCAGGCGTCATGCGTCCGGCGCGAACTTCTTCTTCCACTATGGAGTGGTCCATGGTTTCCCGGTGCAGTTCGCCGTCAGGCGACAGTCGATAAAGACGCGAGTCGCCGACATGACCGAACGTGGCGATATGGCCTTCCACATGCAAGGCGACGACAGTGGTGGCCATCATTGAGAAGCGTTCGTGCTCCTGGGCCATCTGGTGTATGGACGCATTAGCACGTTGAATCGCCAACTCCATCAAATCTTCAACGTCGGCGCCGTCTACCTGATGCCGAAACGCCTCATCCAGTACTTCGATCGCAGTTTGAGACGCAACTTCTCCTGCTTCCGCACCTCCGACCCCATCGGCGACAGCAAAAATTGAGCGCTCTGAGTCTGCAAGGAATGCATCTTCATTTAGAGGACGCCGTTCATTGAGACCGCGATCCGAGAGAGCGGCAGATTGGACCGTAACGCCTTTCGAGTTGTCACTCATTGAACTGCCTCCAACTTGAGGGGTGAAGAGGGTTTGGCTGCCGGTATCTCCGCAATCACCTTGTCTCGAGCATTCCGATTTGAAAAAGCCATCAGCATCCCCAACATCGCAAAGCTTGTAATCAAACTAAACCCACCGTGACTGACAAACGGTAGTGTTATTCCTGTCATCGGTAAAGCGCGTAGTATGCCGCCTATGTTGACCAGGGCCTGGAACCCTACAAACGCAGTTAAGCCAGCTGAGCACAACTTGGTAAACATATCACGCGACTCCAGCGAAGTGCGAACACCAGCCACTACAAAAATGATGACAGCCAGGACGATGATCGCACCGCCCGCAAGTCCGGTCTCTTCCGCTATCGCAGCATAGACGTAGTCCGAGTCAGCAATCGGTATCACTTCCGGAAAGCCTAATCCTAGACCTCTGCCCGTGGTCCGTCCTGAAGCAATCCCAAATACCGCTTGGGCTGGTTGGAAAGCAAGCTTATCGAACCAGATGTCAACGTTGATCGCTTTTTGCATTGCCGGACTTTGCTCGGCAAGCTCTTTTAGCTGGGGATCCTTACTTAGTGCTTCGTCATAATCCTTTTTCCACCAAGCAACTTCTGGTGATGGCGGATCAAATCCGTCGAGCCAAAGATGAAAGCGTTGCTGAATTCGCGCTGGAAGTGCCGCACTAACAGGTCGAGCTAGCGTGGGCAATAACGGCACCTTTTCCTGAATATCTCTCGGCAGGGCGCCAACCACCAGTATCCCGATTACAAGAATGACCGAGCCAACGAAAAGCAAAAGCTGTGGCCATCGTCTTACGGCAACCAGGTATAGAGTGGTGTAGGCGCCACTGAAAATTAACATCTGCCCGAAATCTTTCAAGGCAAAGAAAGGCACAAAGGGCAGCGCAGCCATAACCACAAGTGGAACAATGTCGCGTGCTCTGGGAATGCCCCAATAGGTTTCAGCAAGGTCCTTGTAACGCGCGGTAAGAATTCCAGCGAACCCAACCAGGAAGGGAATCTTTGAAGGTTCCCATGGCGTCATGTTTCCGAGTGCTTTTCCAGCACTCGAAGTGATTACGGCAGCAGCGAGTGGCACCAGCGTCATCAACACAATGATGAAACTATTCCGCTGTAGCCATAATAAGAATCCATCTCGAACACAGAGCGAGTAGGCAATCGCAAAAGCAAGAAACGAGAACACAGGGATCCATGTGTAGCTTGATGTTATTGCGTTCCAGATCGAGTAGTCAGCCGGCTTCTTGGGAATTTGACTGATGTCGATCGGTTGGGCTGGAGTCGGCGGAAGGCCCATCATCTGTTTTTTGACTGGATCGTAATTCTCCATGATGTAGCGAGTTCGCAACGCTTGCATCTTCTCTTCACGCGCCGCGGACTTGTTGCGCGCGTTGTATTCGGGATCGCTGTAGAGTCGATACTGGATCAACATCCCAAAAGAAAAGAGAAGAATTGCTGTGGTGAAGAGAACCCAGTTGCCGATAAATCGCATATTGCGCGACAGCCAAAGGACCAATACGATCAAAGGCACAAACATCAATAGATCGCGTACACCACCGATCACTGAGGTCTCATAACCGCGGAGCCAGGCAGCTCGATGGACCGCGATATAACCAGTCACCTCCAGACCAACAATCAGGAGAATGATTAGCAGATGTGATGACGCGCGATTCTTCATTGATTTGCTTTGGGCTTCGCTGTTACTGGTTTTACGCCGGTGAAATAACCTAAATCTCTTGCCTTCAAGACCAACGCAGCCGCAATTGGCGCGGCAGACCTTGAACCGTAGCCACCTCCTTCAACAATCACTGCAATTGCCAGGACCGGACGCTCCAAAGGTGCGATACAAAGAAACCAACCATCGATTCGCGGATGCTCTTCATCCATTATCACTTCGTCGTACTCTCGAATGATGTTTCCGCGATTATCTCGTTCTACTTTGTGACGAGTCTTAGGCTCTCCTGTTTTTGCATCGTAGACTGGCACCACTTTCTGAGCCGTTCCCGTCTTGCCACCAGTATTTATTCCTGCAGCTTTAACTGGTCCAAATACACCACGTGCAGTACCACTTGGCCCACCTGTTACCAGACCCATAATTGAACGAAGTTTGGCCGCAGTAGCAGCAGGAACAACCTGATTGAATACCTGTGGTGTTAAATTGTATTCAATCTTTGGCTTCATTAACTTGCCTTCCATGTTTCCGATAGTCGCTGCTGCTAGTGACATCTGGAATGGAGTCATCTGCCCTGCGTAACCTTGTCCATAGCCTATTAACGCCAGGTCATACCTCGTGACTTGCTTACCTGTAACGATCGTCGCTTCGCGCGGCGCTAGCGCTCGTCTAACTGCGTCAGTACTAGCGTTCCAAATCTCCGTCTGTTTTCGGCCGCGCAATGCTTCTGAGGGCGTGTCATACGCGCCGATGCCAAGGAGTTGGGCCGCTTTCTTTAGACGCTCTGGTCCAAGTTTGACGCCCATCTGCGCAAAATACTGGTTGCAAGAGACCTCGTAAGCAGTGTCGATTCCGATTCGACCATGGACTTCTCCTGCGCCTCCGTCGTCAAAGATTACGTTCGCGCCTGGGGCTGCGTAGTAACCACCCCCGCTACAGGTAAACTCTGTGTCCTGCTCACCGGCCAGAAACGCTGCCGTCATGGTCACTGTCTTAAAAGTCGATCCCGGGATGTAATAGGCTCCAAGAGCGCGACTAACGAGTGGACGATCGCGTTCGTTGGCTTCGAGACGAATCCATGTAGTTTCGTCTTCGACTTCTTTAAGGCTGTACGAAGGCTCGCTATATAACGCCAGCACCTCGCCGTTTTGGGGATTAAGCGCGACGACAGCTCCGTGTTTACCTTTCAACAAATCAACTGCGGTTTGCTGCAACGAGCGATCGATCGTAAGTCGTACATCCTGATTGCCCTTCTGTTCAATTGTTTTACGTCGAACGATGTCGAGCGCTTCGGGCAGAGCACCACTTTGAGTACCAAACAGCGCACGCTCCAGACCCGGATCGCCGCGGTCGGACCCAAAAAGATGGGCCATTGGTTTGTCCATCGTGTACTCACGACGAATCTCACCCGTAGAGTCACGTTTGTAGTAAGCGAGAGGCTGGTCCAGCCGTCCACTTCGATCCAGGATCCAGCCGCGCAAAGTCGACTCTGACAACCGCCGCATTCGCAGGTCCTTGTAACTCAATTCCTGAAATTTAGGATTGCGTTCGGCTGCGTATTGAGCCCAGTAAATGTGAAAAGAGAAAAGAGCAATGGAGAGAATCACAAACAGCCACCGCAAAGCTCGAAGGCCACGATTGGTCGAAGTCGAGCCGAGCCGCTTTTTTACGGCCTTCGGTAGGTCCTCAGGAATCGCAGCAGTAGAGACAGGACGACGACGATTGCGCAGCAAACTAAGAAACAGCAGCAAGACAACGACGCCGAAACCACCCACATAGATCAGGGTGAAAAGCGCGGGTAGTCTTTCCGGTGGATCGACAGTGATCGAAGGAGAAGGGGAAGGAGATTGTAGTAGTAGCAGCAGCAGTGTCAGTGCGATGTTCATTTAGGTTGTTGTTCGAACACCTCAACTGTCATTCACTCTTGCGGAGCCGGACCTCAATGTCACCAAATCCGACGACGTCGCCATCCTCGATTAGTCTGGATTCGCCGTAAGTAATTCGGCGGCCATTTATGAAAGTACCATTCGTCGATCCAGTATCGGCTACCAAAAGAGTTCCTTCAGAGGTCATGAGCAACGCAGCATGGATCTTTGACACGCTCGAATCGTTTAGTCGCAACTCATTGTCAGAGGCGCGTCCTACGTCTAATCGTTTTCCTCCCGGTTTGAAAACCAATGGCACCTCACGCGTTCCATTCGGCATGGTTATGCGCGCAATCACTTCAATGTCAGGCATCGGGGGTGCCGCGTTAGGGATTGGCACACCAGCTTTTTCAGCCCGCGTTGCTTCGTCTTCGCGTCTCAGGTCATCCTCAAACTCACCAAACGTCGGATCAACAGAAATGCCTGTCGTAAATATGTCCACTTCCGCTTCGACCGTGACAGGACCCAACGTTCTGTAACGATGATCATTGATGTGGTCGATTGCGGCGGCTAAAACTTCGTTCTTGAGATCGTTGAGTATTTCAGGCGGGGCCTCAGAGTGTGTGCCCCACTCAACTTTTAGTACCAAATGATGGGGAGCAATTCTTCCTTTTGCGCCTTCGTTTCTTACTCGCTCATCGATTAGTTTCTTCATCCGATCAATGAGCTTTGATGTTGTTAGGCCACTCTTGGGTTCAACAGTTCGACCAAACTTCCGGTCGACTAGATCGCCCATGCCTTCAAGCACACGTCTAAGGATTCTTTCGGGCAGCGCTTCTTCTCGCCGCTTTTTCCCGGCCTCTTCTTCTTTTAATTTGCCCGTCGGGTCTTGAGAATCAACCATTCAATAGCAATACGAGTTTTTCAATGGACAGTTCTATACGTTCGATTTCCGGGCTGTACGTGAAAAACGCAGTCCATCTCCGACTGCGTAATAGCGTACAAATTGGTGCGTCGGCGTATTCTAGCCTAAATTTCGGACGTGTTAATAGCTGGATTTCTCAGATTGGCGGGATAAATGAGGTCACACGCGACAAGTCAGGTCATCGGATCGATACTAGCCGGCGCAATTGGCGACGCCGTTGGTCGTCCGTACGAGGGACTCGAAGTAGTCTCCGACGTTCATTTGACAGGGACAAGAATCTCGGACGATACCGCCTTAACACTCGCAACATGCGAAGCAATTACTTCTGACCGCGGGGTGGTGGACGCAGCTAGCATCGCCTCGCGAATGGCCTTCTGGTTCAATGCTGGCCGTGTCGAAGGCATGGGTGCAAGTACAACCAAGGCGCTCACAGAACTCTCAGCAGGAGGTCATTGGGCTCTCGTAGGTCGCAAAGGAGAGTATGCCGCTGGTAACGGAGCGGCAATGCGTATTGCTCCACTGGCATTTTGTGTAGATCCGAATAGTGAACAGGGTAGAGTCTTAATTCGCGATGTCAGTCGAATCACCCATCACAATGAAGAAGCCTATGTCGGTGCGTTAGCTATTGCCTTGGCTATTCAAGCAATTGTCAATGGACTGGAAAAGGACTTGATGTTTTCCTATCTTCTCGAGCAACTGCCTGATAGTCGGTTGCGCGATCGTATGCGCCAACTCATCGGATTGATTGGTTGTTCTATTTCGAGTGTGGCTCATGAGCTGGGAACGTCAGGGTACGCTGCGACGTCAGTTGCGTTGTCAATTTATGCTGCAACTCAGCTTGGCCTCCTTGGTTTTGAAAACATGATCAGCCAGGTCGTGGCGGTCGGTGGAGACACCGATACGTTGGCTTCAATGACTGGTCAGATTGCCGGAGCGGCGTTGGGCTTTGAACAGTTACCTCATCACCTTGTTGAGCAACTCGAAAACTCAGAAATGATCAAAGGCATTTCAGCTGAGTTTGCGAGTGTGGTTGTTAATGAAGCGCGTTCATAAGGAAAGGTGCCCGAGTTGATGAAACCAGAAGATTCCTATTTAAGGCCTTTTCAGTGAAAGGAAACGGAGATGACTATGAAAGCAATTGTTCTCCTGACTGTATTGCTTACTGTCTCGGGTCTCACAGTCTTGCTTGGCGCGATCAAGACCAGGGATATCCACTCAGCCTCGGGTGTCAATGACACTTCCATCATAGCCGGGTATCGAAACTGGACCCTTGTCAATCCGGAACCAGTGAAGATGCTTGCACCAGTTGCGATTCTATGTGCACCAGTGACTCAAGTAATGGCCGATGGCGAAAAGGGTAATCCGCACCGTGACAAATTCATCAGTGTCTACGTCAATGACGTTGGAAAACGCGCGATGCTGATTGAACTGCAACCGCACTTCCCGAAGGGTTCAATCATCGTCAAACAAAAACTCACGACCAAAAGCGCCACCGACCCCGAGTTGCTTACTGTAATGATTAAGCGAGACGCCGAGTTTGATCCGAGTAATGGCGATTGGGAGTACATGGTTTTTGATGGAACAGGAAAAACAGTGCAGGCACAAGGTAAACTCGAGAACTGTCAGTCGTGTCACCTTAGAGTTAAAGATACTGACTATGTAAATCGGACCTACCTTCCGAAAGATGTAAGACAAAAGCTGCAGTAATAGTTGTTTCGTTATTAAAGAATTTTCATGACATCACGGAAATCCACAAACGGTTTCAAGACGGCATCAGTGGTCGGCAAGCGACTTTATCTTCGCTTTCCAACTATAAAGGACCTCGAAGAAGTTATTGCTCTCAATCGAGCAAGTGTTTCCCTCCATCACGGACTGGTTTCGCCTCCGATACAGCCGGAGCAATTTCATGGTTACCTTAAGAGCTCTAGGCGAGAAGACTTTCGTTGTTTCCTGGCCTGTCGGATTGAAGATCATGCAATCGTAGGGACCGTGAATCTGAGTCAAATATTTATGGGAGGTTTTCAAAGTGCATATCTTGGATACTACGTAGGCGAGCCGTTTGCGGGCCGGGGATACATGACCGAAGCCGTAAAGTTGGCGTTGCGATATGCGTTTAAGGATTTGAAGCTGCATCGCGTTGAAGCAAATATTCAACCTGGCAACGTAGCCTCGATAGCGTTAGTCAAAGAGCAGGATTTGTACAGGAGGGGTTTTCAAAACACTACTTAAAGATTTGCGGACGTTGGCGCGACCATGAGCGTTGGGCCCTGCTAGCCGAAAACTGGCGTTCATAGCATCATACTTGTGTCGCGAGGCAGTCGAACTAGTTATCTTGAATCAAAAGGAATATCTATGTGTCGAAATATAAAAACATTACACAACTTTAAGCCTCCAGCAACTGACGCAGAGATTCGTGCCTCGTCTTTGCAGTTTGTGCGAAAGCTGAGTGGCTTTACGAAACCTTCAAAGCAAAACGAAGACGCTTTTAATCTGGCGGTCGACCGAGTTGCCCAGGCTGCACATGAACTTCTCGACTCTTTGGTGACAAATGCTCCGCCACGAAACCGCGAAGTCGAAGCAGCCAAAGCTCGCGCACGATCCGAAGAGCGATTCCCGCGCACGACGTCCGACATGTCCGACATGCTTTAGCTTGTCGTATACATGAAAGATGGTCTGATTATTTTTGGGATTCATGTTTCGATAAAGACGACAAGCTAAAGCTTGTCGGACATTTGGGATGAAACGATCTGGAGTAGCAGATTTACCTCTTCACGGCGGCCTTGTCCCGCGCTGGTTATCGGAACGAATGACCAGGCTCGGAACGGCGATCACTGAGGCGATAATCTATGACTACGGAACTTCGGCATTTCTGACTCGCTTAAGTGATCCATTTTGGTTCCAGGCGTTGGGAGCAGTCATGGGAATGGACTGGCATTCCTCGGGTATTACCACGTCTGTAATGGGAGCGTTGAAACGTGGTCTGACTCCCAAAGCAGATGAGCTTGGTCTATATATTTGCGGTGGACGCGGAAGAGCCTCTCGAAACACCCCAGCCGAACTACGTTCAATTGCTGCGAAAAAGGGCTTTGATGGTGAGTCGCTGGTACGCACTAGTCGACTGACTGCGCGCGTTGATAACAACGCAATTGCAGATGGATTTCAGATCTATCTTCACAGCTTTATCGTCAACGACCGCGGAGATTGGACCGTGGTTCAACAAGGGTTGAACGACAAGAGTGCGACAGCGCGCAGATACCACTGGCATTCTCAATCTGTCCAGGACTTTGTAGTTGAGCCGCACACTGGAATTGTCGGTGAGAACCAGGGTGCAATCTTGAACCTCGTGGCTAAGGATGCAAAGGCTACTCAAGCAGCGATGCTGGATTTGGTCCATCAGAAACCGGAGGTCGCACTCAAAGCAGCCCGATATCTGGAGATGCCAAAGCATCACGAGGTTAGACCGGCCAACGTAGATCTAAAACGTCTTGGCGCCGTGCTCGCTGTTGCTTACGATACCGAACTTCATGACTTCGCGGAGTTACTGCTTCTCGAGAAGCTTGGACCGCGCACTATTCAATCCCTGGCACTCGTTGCTGAAGTTGTTCACGGTACACCAATTCATTTCAAAGACCCTGCTCGATTCTCATTTGCTCTGGGCGGAAAGGATCGACATCCTTTCCCGGTACCGCTCAAGACTTACGATGAGACAATAAGTTTTCTGCGCCGCTCATTGGATAGTGCAAAGGTTGAAGGAAACGAAAAGCTCGACGGCTTCCGCCGTTTGGAACGATTTGTGAAGGGCGTCGAGGCCCATAAGTCGCCGCTGGCTGACTTTGAAAGGTTGATTGCACACGAGAATGCAATCTCGCCTTCACTCGACGGACGGTCCGTCAGCGGATTCGCACGAACTCGTAAGCGAATCTCAAAAAACCCGAGGCAACGCTCACTCTTTTGACCGTTTTAGTGAAATTAGTCTCCAACTCGCTAAATTGAAAGCAAATCACAACCTTATTTCATTAAAAGTTCTTTGATTTTTGCATCTCCATTCGTTAGCATTTTTTCGCCCCCCATTTAGGAAATCCACCCCGACACATAAGGCATTCGCCGAATGCGAGAAGTGCATTTGTGCGTACTGAATCTAAGGAGCTAACTACGATGGGTAGAAATCTACGTTTTCTCGCAATGGCTTGCAGTCTGGTTTTCGTTTTATCAGCGATCCCGATCGCCTTTGGACAAACTTCGCAAACTTCGCGGATTCAGGCTCCGAATACGAGTCTGCGCTCCGTGCCAAGTGGCTCGAAGATGAAATTCAAAGGCGTTGTTATTACTCGCGATGCCGATACGTTTACAATTCGTGATCGCTCACGCGCTGACTATCAAGTTCTTCTGACGGACGACACCAGCATCAAGACCTATGGCGGATTCTTTAAAAGGGGCAAGGAATACGCCGTTACAGATATCCTCCGTGGTCTAATCGTGGAAGTGGAAGGACGGGGAGATAATCAGGGCCAACTTGTTGCCGACAAGATCCGGTTTAACGAGTCTGATATGCGTGCAGCAATCACCACTGACACACGCGTGAATCCGGTTGAAGCTAATCAGGAACGAATGGCCGGGCAGATGGATGAGTTATACGCGGTTGCGGCAGAGGCTAGAAACGAAGCTGCAGCTGCAAACGAACGCATCTCGGCGCTGGATGACTACGATGTTCAGGACAGTGTCGCCGTGACGTTCAGAGTTAATAGCGCAGTACTTTCTGCGGAAGCTAAACAGCAGCTCGATCAACTGGCTTCAAGAGCTTCCAGTCAGCGAGCCTTTATGATTGAAGTCGCAGGTCACACTGACTCAACAGGTGGCGACAATAAGAACTTTCGCTTAAGTCGTGAACGTGCTGACGCCGTCGTTCAATACCTGGCGGTGACGCACAAGATTCCACTCAGACGATTTGTCACGCCAATGGGTTACGGTAAAACCGAGGCGGTTGCAGACAACACTACCTCAGCTGGTCGAGCCCAGAATCGACGTGTTGAAGTGAAGATGCTGATGAATCGCGGCATGAGTAGGCAGACCACGCCGACACAGCAGACACAGGTCACTGCCACTCCAAAGCCATAACCGCGAGTAAGACAAATAGAGTTTTAGAAACCACGGCGCCCTTTCCGGTTCGGAGGGGGCGCGTTTCTTTTCTGCCTTTAACCTGAGCAAAAACCCTTAAACACTAAAGAAGGCGCTCGAATAAGTGGCGTACTCGTCGAAAGGATTCATTACACGCTTTCGTGAAGATCAGACCCGCTTTGGTTGATAATTTGTGTCGAACCGGCGTAAAAAGCTCGATTTTGGCTGAAATTTCATGGCACCTTACTTGCTCTATCTATGGCCATGACAAACACTGAAGTCTTCCCTGTATGGGCAACTAATGTCGCAACGAGCCCTGAATCGAAGCCAGCACCACTTTCGGATCATGCTTTGGCGATTGCTGCAGGCAAGGGCGACATGCAGGCGTTTGAACAACTTTATGAGCGCCACAGCCGCAGAGTTTATTCTTTGTGTCTGCGTATGACTCAAAATCCAGCTGAAGCCGAGGACCTCGCTCAGGAAGCATTCATACAGCTATTCCGGAAAATAGGTAGCTTCCGAGGAGAATCTGCGTTCACGACGTGGTTACACAGATTGACTGTTAACCAGTGTCTGATGCACTTCCGGAAGAAGAGCGTCAAACTCGAGCGAACAACCGAAGAGGGCGATACTCCCGTTCAGGTCGTCAGGGGAACTGAAAACCCGAACACGATGCCGGTACTGGATCGCATCGCACTGGACAACGCGCTGGACCAACTACCAGTGGGTTATCGAACTGTGTTTCTGTTACACGACGTGGAAGGTCGTGAGCACGAGGAGATTGCCAGGATACTTGGCGTAGCCGTCGGCACATCTAAGTCACAGCTGCACAAAGCCAGGATGAAATTACGCAGAATTCTAAAAGCGCAAACGGCGCGACGTAAGAACTAAAGTAGTTACATTTAGATAGAAACGAAAGGGCCCTGGAATTGATCTCCAGGGCCTTTTTTCTTCGCGCTAAAATACTTCTTGATTATGCAACCAAATGGTTGCATAATGTGAGCAGTGGCTGACACAGATAAAGTTTTCAAGGCTCTGGCTGATGGAAGTCGTCGAAGGTTGCTCGACAAGCTTCATGCGGACAACGGCCAGACTCTCGGGGAACTGTGTGCCGACCTGAACATGAGCCGGCAAGCAGTAACGAAACATTTACTTTTGCTGGAGGAGGCAAATCTCGTTGTAACGGTGTGGCGTGGGCGTGAGAAGCTCCATTACATCAATCCTATGCCTATTAGCGAAATCTTTGACCGGTGGGTGGGGAAGTACGAGCGCAATCGCGTACGCGCTCTCGCCGACCTGAAAAAAGCACTTGAGGAGAAGGACGATGGATAAACCGAAGTTCGTTTATGTAAGTTACATCAATTCGACCCCAGAGAAGGTTTTCAACGCACTACTTGACCCAGAGATGACACGAAAGTACTGGTTCAATCACCACAACGCTTCTGACTGGAAAGTTGGATCGCGATGGGAACACAGAATTTTTGATGAACCTGCGACGGTCCACGTTGTGGGCAAGGTCATCGAGAGTAATCCCCCGAATCGACTGGTGGTCACGTGGGCCCGTCCAAAGGATGAGGGTAACGATCAAAAATCATCGAGAGTGACGTATGATGTTGAGCCGTTTGGGCAATCCGTAAAGTTGACGGTGACTCATGATGAGTTCGGAGATGACACTGAAATGTTTGAGAGCGTTTCGTTCGGATGGCCAGTTGTTCTCTCCGGGTTGAAGACACTTCTGGAGACAGGTGAGATTTTGGCGGCGCCGTCAGAATCTAGTTGCGGCGAAGAGTTGAAGGCCGCCCAGGCGAAATAGTGTTACTGGCTCACCCTGTTTTGGCCCCGAAGGGCAATGCCTCGAAGCCCAGGGTTGCCGCATTGGCTCCCCTGGGCTTCGAGGCATTGCCCTTCGGGGCAAAGCAAATCTGTTAGTAAACGATACAACTTATACTTCAGCCTATCTGACCAATTCCATCACGACAAACTGCTAGCTATCTTCCTACTCTCTTTGTTAATTTAGGCCTCCGCACTTTTAACTCTTATTTGGGAGCTGTAAATGGAACAAAGAAGCGTGACGTTCTATCGCTGGGAGGATATGCCCAAAGAAACTGTCTCTGAGACACTCGATCGCCGGTTGATAACTGGGGACAGAATCATGTTAAGCCACGTTTATCTAAAGAAGGGATCCATTGTTCCGCAACATTCTCATGAGAATGAGCAGATCACTTACATTCTCGAAGGCGGATTACGTTTTTGGATTGGGCCGGATGAATCAGAAGTGATTGATGTCATGGCAGGAGATGTCTTACATATCCCGTCGTTCGTACAGCACAAGGCTTTAGCACTCGAAGACACTCTCGACGTCGATATCTTTAGTCCACCACGTCAGGATTGGCTCGACAAATCCGATGACTATCTGCGACAGAAGTAGAACGACATGGACCTGGGCCTCAAAGACAAAGTGGCGCTTGTGGCAGCGGCGAGTAGAGGATTAGGCAAAGCCACTGCAGAAGAGTTGGCACGAGAAGGAGCATCTCTCGTTCTGTGCTCCCGCAATGACCAAACACTAAACGAAGCAGCTGAACAGATCAGACGCGACACCGGTCAGCAAGTGGTTACAGTCGTCGCCGATGTCTCATCTCCAACCGACGTCAAACGTGTTGTCGAAACAGCGCTCGAGCGGTTGAGTCGTGTCGACATCTTGGTTACAAATGCGGGTGGCCCACCGGCTGGATCGTTTGAAAGCCTTAGTCTTGAACAGTGGGAAATAGCAACGAGACTGACATTATTCAGTGCGATCGAATTGGCACGTCACGTCCTACCCGGAATGAAAGACCGACGTTGGGGTCGGATTCTCAACATCACATCCATCGCGGTCAAACAGCCGGTAGAAAATCTAATACTCTCGAACAGCTTACGAGCCGGCGTAACTGGTTTCGCACGCACACTGGCAAATGAAGTGGCGCCGTTTGGTGTAACCGTTAACAATATCCTTCCTGGGTACACGAGTACGGAACGTGTGGAAGAACTTGCCGGTATGATGGCCAGGAAGGAAGGTATTAGTTCAGACGAATTCAAGTCTCGATGGGAGAATGAGATTCCGATGAGACGTCTGGGAGAGCCTCGAGAATTTGCCGCATTGGCAGCATTCTTGGTATCTGAACGCGCGAGTTATATCACTGGAACATCCATCCAGGTCGATGGCGGTTGGATCAAGTCGCTGTATTAGAATTCTGTCCCAACGCATTGGCTTTGCAAAGGCAGGCTTCACTTCTCATTCCCATAAAATGGCTAAAAGAATCTTACTGTTGTCAGCATCAGCCGGAGCAGGACACGTCAGAGCGGCGCAGGCAATCGAGAAGGCCCTCCTGGAAGAAAACTCGAAGCAGGGCGAGGCAATAGAGGTCCGACACCTCGATACGCTTGACTACACCAACAAAGTCTTTCGGCACTTCTATTCAAAGGCTTATATCGATCTGGTTAACAAGATGCCCGAGGTGCCAGGTTGGATCTACGATAAGCTCGACAAGCCATGGAAGAACGAACGACGACGTCTGGCCCTCGATAAGTTGAATACGCGGCCATTCGTTAAATTACTGCGCGAATACAAGCCCGACATGATCGTGTGTACTCACTTTCTCCCGGCGGAAATAGTTTCCTGGCTGAGAGCTAAAGAGAGACTTGCGAGTCGACAAGCTATTGTCGTCACCGACTTTGATGTTCACGCAATGTGGCTGGTGCATCATTACGAACACTATTTTGTCGCTATTGATGAAGCTCGTGCGTATCTGGAGGCGATTGGAATTCCGGCTAATAAGATCACCGTTAGCGGCATTCCAATCGATCCGGTTTTTGCACAGCGAAAAGAGAAGAGGCAGATGAGAGAGAAGCACGGTCTGGCGGCAGATCGAACCACCATACTCTTGTCGGCGGGTGGTTTTGGTGTCGGTTCTGTCGAACTCTTGATCGATACCTTGTTGAACCTGAAACACAAAGCTCAGGTAATAGCCATCTGTGGTCACAACGCAGCCTTGCTTAAACGTTTACAGAAACTTGAATCAAAGATTAGCCACGATTCCACGGTATTGGTTAAGCCTTTCGGTTATACGCGCGACATGGATGAACTAATGAGTGCATCGGATATCGTGTTAGGCAAACCAGGTGGGTTAACAACTTCGGAGGCACTGGCAAAAGGACTTGTTTTTGTAATCGTCAGCCCAATCCCCGGACAAGAGGAACGAAATTCAGATCATCTACTCGAGAGGGCTGTAGCGATTCGTAGTAATAACTTACCCACTTTGACCTATAAACTCGACCAGTTGCTGGCGGATCCTAAGAGATTTGCGACAATGGCAAGTAATGCAAAAGCGATGGGCCAACCGAATGCGGCCAAATCGATCGTCAATAAACTTAATAAATTGAACTAATCGGAAGTCATGAGCGACCAGGAACAGACCTCCAGGAACGTCAAAGAGGCGGTGCCCTTCTTTGGTGTAAGCGATATGGACACGTCGCTGCATTTCTATGTAGACGGGCTTGGTTTTGAAATGAAGCTTAAGTGGGTCGACGAGGGCAAACTGCGCTGGTGCATGTTACAGATCGGAGATGCAAGCATCATGTTGCAGGAGTTCTGGAAGGACAGTCACCACACTGGTCAACCAGAAGGCAAGCTAGGACTGGGAGTGTCGATCTGCTTTATCTGTGACGACGCTATCGCGATTTATCGGAGCAGTCGCGCACACGGAATCGAAGCCGAGAGACCGTTTGTCGGTAACGGGATGTGGGTTACGTCGATGGCTGATCCAGATGGCTATCGAATAGACTTTGAGAGTTATACCGACGTTCCTGAAGAGACTATTTATCACGATGAAGTCGAGTAATCATTTTGTTGCTTGATTTTGTCATTCCAAGCAATTAGCTTCTCACCCCATCAAAAGATCAAAATAAACGCTGGAGACTAAAACATAGATGAAAATCAACCGGAGAAATTTTCTCGAGGCGTCTGTATTAACGGCAGCGACTGGTGTACTTACCTCTGCCATAAAGGTTTCGGGTCAGGGAACTACGACCGCAACTTCTGGCCAAAAGCGTTTTTCTACATACGATACCGAAGTTGACAAGCTCCTTAGTCAAATGACCCTTGAAGAGAAAGTCGGTCAGATGGTCCAAGCTGAGCAGAGTGCTCTGAAGGATATGAGTGATATCGAGAAATATTTCCTCGGCTCTATATTTAGCGGTGGAGGTTCCGATCCTAAGGCCGGCAATAGTCTGGTGAACTGGACCGATCTCTATGACAGTCTGCAGTCACATACTCGGAATACACGATTGCGTATTCCCATTCTTTTCGGCATCGACGCTGTTCACGGTCATAGCAACGTATTGAACGCGACGATTTTTCCACATAACGTCGGTCTCGGATGTACCCGCAATCCTCAACTGGTAGAGCAGGCCGCTCAAGTCACTGCGCGAGAAGTACGTGCAACAGGCATAAACTGGACCTTTTCTCCTTGTGTAACCGTACCCAGGGATATCCGTTGGGGCCGGAGTTATGAAGGCTTTGGCGAATCGCCAGAACTTGCAAGCGATCTTGGAGCGGCAGCCGTTCGCGGACTACAGGGCAACAATCTAAACGATGAAAAAAATGTCCTGGCCTGTGCCAAGCACTTTGTCGGTGATGGAGGAACCGGATACGGAACCGGTACGAAGCTTAGCGACAACTCGCGCATTCTGGATCGAGGAGATGTAAAACTCAGTGAGCAACAACTCAGAGCGCTCCATATGCAGGGATACATCTCGACGATTCAAGTAGGCGTAGGAACGATGATGCCGTCGTACAACAGTTGGAACGGTGTGAAGTGTTCGGCGAGCAAGCGTCTGCTGACCGAGATTCTCAAGGACGAACTGAAGTTTGAAGGTTTTCTGATCTCCGATTACAACGCGATTGATGAAATCCCGGGAGACTACAAGACACAAATAGAGATATCGACCAACGCCGGGATGGACATGTTTATGGTCACGGAGAGGTATCGAGAGCTTTACGGCCACTTGATAGACCTCGCGAAGGAGAACCGAGTGCCGATGTCTCGCATTGACGATGCAGTTCGACGAATCCTTCGCGTTAAGTTTGCAATGGGTCTAATGGATAAGCAGCGTTCACAACTCGCGGATCGTAGGCTTCATTCAAGTTTCGGTTCAGCAGCCCACAGAAAAGTCGCGCGAGAATGCGTTCGCGCGTCAATGGTGCTTTTGAAGAATGATAAAAATGTCTTGCCGTTGTCGAAAGAGGCCAAAAGAATTCACGTTGCGGGTAAGAGTGCCGATGATATTGGAAATCAATGCGGCGGCTGGACAATCAGCTGGCAAGGTAAGAGCGGTGCGGAGATGACTGGCGGCACTACGATTCTAAAAGGAATTCAGGAAGCTGTAGCAAAACAAACAAAGGTCACATATTCGAAGGACGGCTCCGGCGCCGAAGGAGCAGACTTTGCGATCGTGGTAATCGGCGAGACACCTTATGCAGAAATGATGGGTGACCGAAAAGATCTCACGATATCTGCTGAAGATCTCGCCTGCGTTGAATTAGTCAAGAAAGCGAATATCCCAACTGTTGTAGTGCTGTTATCCGGAAGACCAACGATCATCAACAGTGTCCTCGAGTTGAGTGACGGCTTTATTGCTGGGTGGTTGCCTGGGACCGAAGGTCAGGGCGTTGCTGATGTACTATTTGGTGACTACAAACCAACAGGCAAGCTCTCGTTCTCTTGGCCCAGCTCGATGGACCAGATCAGAATTGATGACCCCGGTTACCAGCCATTGTTCAAGTATGGTTTCGGTCTGACGTATTAAAGTGTCCACTGCTTAGAAGCGGCGCAAGATCAAAAGCAGTCGATTGACCGCCGTTTTAGAATGACACGCTTTAGACCAATGAACTACGCAATTCGACTTGCAAGCGAGTCAGAAGTTGATGAAATTCGGATATTGATTGCCGATTCAGCGCGTGGTCTAAGCAGGGAACATTATACGGAGGTACAGATCGAAGCCGCAGTAGCAGGTGTGTTCGGTGTTGACTCGGATTTAATTAAGGACGGGACCTATTTCGTCGCTGAGTCCTCAGGAAGATTGGTCGGATGTGGCGGATGGAGTAGAAGAAAGAATCTCTATGGCGGCGACCAGTTCGCTGATCGAGATTCAGGCGTTCTTAACCCTGAAACCGATGCGGCTAAGATCAGAGCATTCTTCGTACATCCTGACTGTGCTCGGCAGGGAATCGGCCGTTCAATTTTAGCGGCTTGCGAATCTGCAGCTAGAGACTTCGGATTTAGATCGTTGGAGCTAATGTCAACGTTACCGGGAATTAGTCTTTACAAGGCGTGTGGTTATACCGAGCGGGAGTCTTTCGATCTGGAACTCGCCGACAACGTAATACTGGAACTCGTAAAAATGAGAAAAGAGATCGCGTGAGTGTTGTCGCTACAATATTCCTCGCAATTACTATCAGTACTCGATGGACTCGTCTGAGATCATGAATGACAAGAGGGCTTTGTTAACTCATTTTCTCGCGGCACTCGCTTATCGAACACAGAAAGCCCTGCGTGATGCGCCCGATGAATTTGGGTCCTTCCGTATTCGCGAAGGTGTGCGTACTCCGGCTGAACTCGTATGTCACATGACCAGCGTCCTGGGTTATGCACGAACAAAGTTTATCGGTGGCAGCTATTGGCCCGATCCTCTACCTACGCTGTCAGATGAGGTGCAGCGGTTTCATCAAATGATCGAGACGTTGGCTCAGCACATTCAGAACAAAGATCCCTTACTTGATGGTCTTACTGAGGAACGTTTGTTACAGGGTCCATTCTCCGATGCAATGACACATGCCGGACAGCTGGCGATGTTGCGACGACTCGCTGGAGATCCGGTGCCACCAGAAAACTTCATTGTGGCCAACATCGATTCAGATCGGCTAGGAGTCGATCAGCCGGACCCAATCAGTCCAGATGAAGTATGGCCAGAGGCCCCGAAAACATGGACTCCTCCGCACAAAGATTAAACCCTCAATGACAATGCGCAAGATTCATAGAGTGGTGGGCATCATCTTGCTGCTCCCATTCTTTGGTTGGGCCATCACAGGATTAGTTTTCTTCATTAAGCCGGGATACACCGGTGCTTATGAGATCTTGACGCCGAAGACTTATCCCCTTGATGGCGCTACACCAGTAACTGCTGCGCCCGATTGGAAGGAAATTCGTTACGTGCGTACGTGCCTGGGAGATCATTTGCTGGTTCGCACAGAAACAGGCTGGCAGCATCTGGATCCAACAACTCGACAGCCGCGTAACAAGCCAACTGAAGCTGAACTAAGGTCGCTACTTAAAGATGCCTTTTCCGCTAATCCGCAACGTTACGGCGAGATCACGATCATTTCAGCTGATAAAGTTCAGACAAATACAGGCGTTGAAGTTTCGCTTGATTGGAATCGACTCGCACTGCAACAAAAGGGTAAAGACACCGACTGGATCGATTTTCTGTACCGGATTCATTATCTACAGTGGACTGGAATAAAGAGTGTCGACAAAGTCGTCGGGCTAGTTGGTTTGGTATTAGTAATGTTTCTAGCAGCACTCGGCGCACTAATCGCAATCAAGAGAACGTAATAAAAACACCTCTCAATGATCCTTAAGTTCGAACACTACTTCAGTAAAAGACTACATTTCGAAAACAATTCTCCTCAGAGTGGCCCACCCCGGGATTTTTTTGCGCGTTACCTCTTGTAGATTGTGTGCGTTTGTCTATCTGGAGCTTCCAAACGCCTAGGAGATTGCAAATGAAGTACTTCCTGCTCGCACTCGTTCTTGTTTCACCAATCTGTGTTCTCGGTCAACATGGCCACGCTGTAACTCCTAACAACGCTGAAGCATCAGCATTGGTAACGGGTCTAGGTGACATTAACCATCCAGTCTCGACTTCCAATCCGGAAGCTCAGGCATTCTTTAATCAGGGTCTCGCGTATCTGTATGGCTTCAATCACGAAGAGTCGATACGTTCCTTCAAACAAGCCGCCACGCTCGATCCACAGTTGGCAATGGCTTACTGGGGCGCCGCGCTAGCTCAAGGCTCCAATTACAACCTCCAAGCTGAGGGACCACAGCTTTTGGAAGCTTATGGAAATCTTCAGAAAGCAATCTCTCTGTCAGCGAAAGCCTCAGATCATGAGCGCGCGTATATCGAAGCCTTAGCAAAGAGGTATTCAGCAGATCTCGGCGCTGATCAGCAAAAGCTCGCTAACGACTATAAAACTGCAATGGGAGAACTCGCCAGGCGATACCCTGACGATCTCGAGGCAGCGACGTTGTATGCCGAAAGCATGATGAACTTACGTCCGTGGAAGCTTTGGACTCCCGATGGAAAGCCGGCTGAAGGTACTCTGGAAATCGTGGCGGTTCTTGAAGGCGTGCTACGGAGAAATCCTAATCACACTGGCGCTAATCATTACTATATTCACGCCGTTGAGGCCTCGCAGAATGCTGAACGAGCTTTGCCCAGTGCTAATCGTCTTGGTGGATTAGCACCAAAAGCTGGACATCTGGTCCACATGCCCTCCCACGTCTACATTCGCACGGGTGATTATAACGAGGCTGCGAACTCCAATGCTGATGCCATAGTTGCCGACCGCGAGTACATTGCCAGGAGTGGTGTTAAGGGCGTGTACACGATGATGTACTACAACCACAACATCCACTTCCTCGCATCAGCTAACGCTATGAAAGGCCGCTACGCCGATGCGATGAAGTCAGCAAAAGAGCTCGAGGCTAGCGTCCAGCCAAACGTCAAGGCGATGCCAATGCTGGAAATGTTCATGCCTTACACGACGGTGACCCTGGTAAGGTTTGGAAAGTGGGACGAAATCCTTAAGGCTCCGAAACCAGCCGCTGAACTGAAAATCACAGCGGCATTCTGGCACTACGCAAGGGGGACCGCTTACGTGGCTCTTAATCAAGTGCCGAACGCCGAAGTCGAGTATCGCGCACTTCAGGAAGTGATCAAAACGGTGCCTGCTGATGCTCCGATGGGTAACAACCTGGCCGTAGACGTTCTAAAAGTGGCAGATCAAATGCTTGCTGGAAAGATTGCTTTTGTGCGTGGCGGTAAGACTGCTGCTTTCGAGCTATTTGTTAAGGCGGTCGAAGCAGAGGATCGGGTTGCGTACAACGAGCCTCCCGATTGGGATCTCCCTACACGTGAAGTTTATGGTGCAGCCCTTCTCTTGAGTGGGGAGGCTGCGCAAGCGGAACAGGTTTTTCGAGCTGAAATCGCGAAACACCAAAGAAACGGCCGCGCTCTGTTTGGTTTGATGGAAAGTTTGAAAAGTCAGGGCAAAGACAGTTCCGCTCGGATGGTCCAGGTCGAATTTGAGAAAGCATGGGCAACCGCAGATACGAAACTTACAGTAGAGGGGTTAGCTGGAACCACGCCGCGGGCTACGAGTGCCATTTCAGCAAATCAGCCCACTAATCTTGAGTTTGCCAATGTTCGTCTCAAAACTGGCGTGACTCTTCATTACGGTCAACAAGGTGACCTGAAGTGCCAGGTGCTGATCCTTTTGCACGGATACACAGATTCGTGGTTTTCGTACAGCCGCGTGCTGTCGCTCATTGATGCAAAGTACCGAGTCTACGTATTGGACCAACGTGGTCACGGTGATTCTGAACGACCGGCTTCAGGATATGAGTTGAGGAATTTTGCAGAAGACGTGGTGGCGTTTATGGACGCGAAAGGTGTTAGTAAAGCAACGGTAGTCGGTCACTCAATGGGGAGTTTCGTGGCCCAACACGTTGCAGCGTTAGCCCCGCAAAGAGTGAGTCGATTAGTGTTGGTTGGTTCGGCCACCACACCAAGGAACAAAACTGTGAGTGAGTTACAGCAAGCAGTAAACGCCCTTGGTGACACGGTACCAGAAACATTTATCACTGAGTTTCAAATCAGCACCATTTTTCATAAGGTCCCTGATTCGTTTATTAGCCAGGTAGTGCTCGAGAGTCAGAAAGTTCCGGCCAGAGTTTGGCGTGAAGTAATTGCCGGACTGCTCGACGAAAACAATGGCGCGAACCTGAAGAGTATCAAGACACAAACGTTGATTTTATGGGGAGACAAGGAAGCAATCTTTCCACGTAGTGAACAAGACGCCCTGGTCCAAGAACTCGAGAATTCCGATTTGAAAGTCTATGTAGATACGGGCCACGCGCCACACTGGGAACGACCGGAGCAATTTGCTCGCGACCTACAAGAGTTTCTGGGTCGAAGTAGCTAGCGTGATTTTGCAATGCTTAGCTGCCATCAGTATTAGATATCAGGAGTTTTAGTTGTAAACGCATTAACATCAAGTAGTGGTTCTAGAGGTTTTGCCCGTTGCTTGAGCGAGGTCTTGCAATGTCCAGGCGTGAGCACTTAACTGAAGTACCAAATTCAAATCGCCGCGTCCGCTCGATAGATGAATCAGCAGACACGGTAGAGATAGATTTCTCGGAAAAGGAACGCGCTAACTCACCTCTCGAGGAAAGCGTCCCAGCTGCGGAGCATGAAGAGTTCCTGGTTGAGACTATAGTTTCGACCCTTCACTCATGGAAGACGAACAACGTTCACGAGCAACAGGAAACTTCCCGTCAACTTCGAGAACAGCAGCAAAAAGTTTTAGATACAGTGAAGCGGCTGGCCGCCACTGATGCGTTGGCAGAGTTAATTATTGAAACTGCGCCGGATGCTTTTATTGGCATCGACTTCGAGGGCCGAATAATCAATTGGAATGCCCAGGCTACGACGATCCTCGGTTGGTCGAAAGATGAAGCGCTTGGAACGGCTCTTTGGAAAAAGATTCTCCCGTCTGTGTTTCAGGAAGCTCACCGAAGAAATCTGAAAGGTTTTCGTCGCAACGGTGAACGCGTAATCAGTCACCGCATGGAACTCACTGCCCGCCGGCGTGACGGGCAGACGTTCCCGGTGGAAGTAACCGTTAGTGGTCCAATTCAGAATGATGCTGGTTACTTCTTCGGCACTTTTCTGCGGGATATTTCCAAGCGCAAGGAACGTGAAGAAGAGTTACGCAAAGCAAAAGAGTCTGCCCAATCGCAAGCGCGAAGTCTGAAACTTCTGAATGGAATCAGCCGCGAGCTAAGCGCCCTATTAAAGACAGACGATCTGCTTAAACGAATCGGTGAGTTGTTGTATCAGCTCATTGAGTATCACTCGTTCTCCGTTCTCTTGCTGGACGCGTCGGGCAAACATCTCAAACCGATATTCTCGTGTACAGGCTCCAACGTTATTTCGAAGCCGCCGTTATCAATCGATCGCGGAATAATTGGCTCTGCGGCACGTACACGCCAACCAGTTGTGGTTGGCGACGTGTGGGCCGATCCGCGCTATATCAAATTCCATGATGAGACACGCTCTGAACTGAGCGTTCCTCTTATCGTGAAAGATAAATTGATTGGTGTTCTGGACATTGAAAATACAACCCCACACTATTTCAAAGACGATCACGTTCAAGCCGTTGCGATTCTGGCGCCGCAACTTGCTATCGCACTTGATAACGCCATGCTCTACGACAGAGTGAGCGCGCATGAAAAGTTATTGGATGAGGACCTGAGGTTCGCCAGAAAAATTCAGAAGCGACTGTTAACCGACGAGTTGCCGCCGATGAAAAACGCGCGAGTCTCAAATTTGTCATGGCCCGCGCGAATCATAGGTGGAGACATCTACGAGTTCTCTCACTATCCGAAATCCAAAATGCACGTTGGTATTCTTGGTGACGTAACGGGCAAGGGAGCGGCTGCGGCTTTATACGCGGCACTAACAAGCGGATTAATTCGTCCGCTCATGGACCATGAATTATTTCCGGCCCAGATGCTCAAGCGTCTAAATGAAGCCTTGATGGAGCGACCTCTTGAATCGCATTTCGTCGCTTTGATGTACGCGTTGTGGGATGATGCAAACAAGCGACTGTATATAGCAAACTCCGGACTACCGCGACCGATCCAGTTCAGAGATGGCAAGATGTCCATCATCGATGTAGTTGGTACTCCTCTTGGACTGCTGCCGGGGCTTGACTATGACGAACACCAAATCGAAACACAGTCCGGTGATGTGTTTCTATTTCCCACGGACGGCGTCTTAGAGGCACTCAACGATGAAGAGCAGGAGTTTGGCTATACCGGAATTGAAAACGTGTTGAATAATTCACAGCAGTCGAGTGCTGAGGAGATCAAGGAAGCTCTGGCCCGCGCCCTTGAATCACATTGCCAGGATGTGGAGTATCAGGACGATCAAACACTTGTAGTACTGAAGGTACGCTAAACGACGTTCGGCTCATGAACGAGCTTCCAATCACTTATCGAGGAATGGTTTACCCATGGCACTGTGATCATATGAACCACATGAACGTCATGTGGTATGTGGGTAAGTTTGATGAAGCCACCTGGAATCTAATTGCGTCGCTTGGATTGACTTCAGCGAGACTCCGAGACACCCAACGAGGGATGGTGGCAGTTAGACAGGAAACAAGTTACAAACGAGAATTGGTAGCCGGTGACCTCGTAACTATCCGTTCCGGATTGCTCGAAGTGCGAGAGAAAGTGATTCGCTTCTTTCATCAGATGCGAAATGAAGTAACTGGAGAGCTGGCAGCGGTCACTGTCCTCACGGGCGTGCATATCGATACTCAAACCCGCCGTTCATGTGTGTTTCCAGCTGACGTTATCGAACGCGGAAAAGGCCTGATAGTCGACGTCGATCCTGACGAACTTCAGTGACGTCTGGGGATTCTGTCGGTTCCAAAGCTCATATCAATCAAATCTAGACACGCTCCGCGGAATGGTCATATAGTCTTGGTTGTAGACTTGCCTCAACTTAACCAAACTCGACTAATTTGACGATCGATTTCCCGTTGTTATCGATCCTGCCGACAAAGGAGCATAGGAGTGTTCAACTTGAAGTGCGTCCGTCACGCTCATTTGGCGATTATCTTGAGTCTGACTATAGTTGGAGGCTGTCGCAACAATGACAAGGAGCTAACTGCAAACGCCAACACAGCGACCAAGCCAGCAGTTGCCAGTCAGGTCGTAATCAAAGGTAGCGTTGCCAAAACATTCACTCCCGAGGAAGTGTCTGCTTTCAGACTCTCGGACCATGTCGCGATAAATATCGTTGAAAAATTTCCTTGTGGTGTTAGCATTCAGTTTCCCAAAGACTTGAAACCCGGCACCTATCCCATCGAGGATCATTTTCATTCGCCATTTGCAAAACTATTCGTGGAATATAGCGCCGACTGCGGTCACACAGGAATTTTTATGAGCACAAAGGGGAGTCTCACCTTAACAACCGCTGGGACTCTTTTTTCGGGGAAGTATGAATTTATTGCGACTCTGAGTAACGACGACTCTAAGCAGATCAATGTTTCAGGTACTTTCAGCGACGTCGTACTCCCTTAAATGACTAAGACCGGAGAAGGAAATGAATCCTGAAGATGGACGGAAAACGAATCTCTTCCGTTTTGTCGGAGTTCTGTTGGCAATTGTGATAGTACTAAGCGGAAACATGCCAGCCACATCGCAGATAAAACCGGGGCGTTCCGTCGTTAGGGCACAGCACGGAATGGTCGCGAGCAGTCAGCCACTCGCGTCTCAGGTTGGATTGGAAGTACTCAAACGTGGGGGCAATGCGGTCGACGCGTCTATTGCTATGGCGGCAATGCTCAATGTCACCGAGCCGATGATGACGGGTATCGGTGGCGACATGTTCGCGCTTATCTACCTGTCCAAAACGCGAGAACTGAAAGGCTTGAACGCGAGTGGTCGCGCTCCGCGAGCGTTGAGCCTGGACCACTTCTCTAAGAAGAACATCAAACAGATGCCGCAATTTGGTATGGAAAGCATCACCGTGCCTGGCGCATTTGATGGTTGGATAACAATGCTCGACAAGTACGGAACGATGCCGCTCCGGGATCTACTTGCACCTGCGATCGAGTACGCAGACAACGGCTTTCCAGTGATGGAAAAAGCTGCAGAAGACTGGTTCGCTGAAGTGGAAAAGCTCAAACACAATCCGGCGGCTAGCGCCAACTATCTTGTCAGCGATCGAGCGCCGAAAGCGGGAGAGATGTTTCGCCAACAAAACCTGGCACGGACTTTTCGTACCCTTGCACAAGGCGGACGCGACGCTTTCTACAAAGGTGAAATAGCCAGGCGTATGGTCGACTACTTTAAGGCGAATGGGGGCTACATAACGATGGAGGATTTGGCAGCCCAAAAGAGCGAATGGGTTGAGCCAATATCTACAAACTATCGCGGCTACACCGTCTATGAAATGCCACCTAACGGCCAGGGACTTACCGCGCTAATCGCACTGAACATACTCGAAGGGTTCGACCTCTCGAGTATGACGAGAGTTCAGTACTACCACACTTTGATCGAAGCTACGAAACTGGCGTTTGCTGACAGAAACCGCTATATCGCTGATCCGTCGTTCAGCAAAGTTCCGGTCAATGAGTTACTCTCCAAGAATTACGCCGCAAAACGACGGGCACTTATCAGTCCAACCAGTGTTCTGGATTCTCCACCTCCGGGTGACATAAATTTAGGGAGCGATACGACCTATTTCACCGTGGTTGATAAGGATGGAAACGCAGTCTCGTTCATCAATAGCTTGTTCGATGCCTTTGGATCTGGGATTGTCGCGGGTGACACTGGTATCGTCTTCCAAAACCGTGGTAGCGGTTTCTCTCTGGATCCAAGTCATCCAAACCGTATCGAACCGGGCAAGCGACCATTTCACACGTTAATACCCGCAATGGTTTTCAAAGATGGCGACCTCTTCATGTCCTTTGGAGTGATGGGCGGAGCAATTCAAGCTCAGGGGCACACACAGGTCATCGCAAATCTGATTGACCGTAAAATGGGCTTACAGGAGGCGATTGATGCGCCACGCTATCGTTTCACCGCTGGAAAGAGCGTCTTGCTTGAAGATGAACTCACTGCTCCTTTGATCGAGCAACTTATTAAGCTGGGCCATGTACGAGGCAAACCACCGGGCGTTTTGCGATCTTCAATGGGTGGCGGCCAGGCAATCATGATCGATCCGGCAAGCAAGACTCTCATGGGAGCCTCCGACGCTCGAAAGGATGGCATGGCGTTAGGTTACTAAAGTGCCATGAATAGGAAAGCGGATGTAGACGAACTGTTGGTTGAGGTGAGGAAAATCTGCGACGAAACGCCGAGGGTATTTGGCCAACTCACGACAGACCAACTGAATTGGAAACCCGGTGCAGATCGATGGAGCGTGGCTCAGTGTTTCGATCACCTGATCACAGCTAACAAGCCGTTCTTCGGAATCGCTCAATCGGTGCTGGATGGCAAGAAGCAACCCAACTTATGGGAGCGTGTTCCATTGCTACCTGGGGTCTGGGGAAAACTTATGATCAAGTCACTAGACCCGGCTACTACTCGTAAGCTTAAGGCTCCGGAAAAACTACAGCCTTCGACTAGCTCTATTGGTGGGGACATAGTTAATGATTTCGTGCAACAGCAAACTGAAATCATCGATTGCTTCGAAGCGACACGAAATTTGAATATCGAGCACATTATTATCACGTCGCCCGTAACGAATCTCATCACGTATAGCCTGCTTGACGCATACAGGATCATCGTCGTTCATGAAAAGCGTCATATTCTGCAAGCTGAACGAGTTACTCATGAAGCAGCATTTCCAAAATGATCGAACAAATCACAGAGCGGGAAGGCAGGAAGTTGCTACCTGATCTCGTTGAACTGCTGCGGGACACTGTGAACAACGGTGCTTCGGTAGGATTCATACCGCCACTCGAGGTTGAAACAGCTCAACGTTATTGGCTTGATACTTTTCAGGAAGTTGAAAAAGCTGAGCGAGTACTCCTTGTCTCCCACGGTGACAAAAGGTTAACCGGTTCGGCCCAGCTGGCACTTGCAACCAAACAAAATGGATTGCATCGGGCGGAAGTACAAAAGGTGATCGTACATAGTGATTTTCGCCGGCGCGGTATTGGTTGCGCGTTGATGGAGTCGCTTGAGATGGCGGCCCGAGATTTGGGTCGATGCTTATTGGTGCTCGATACTGAAGAGGGAAGTGCGGGCGAGAAACTGTATACAGATTGCGGTTACACTCGCGCCGGGCTCATTCCTAAGTACGCCTTGGCAGCCAATGGCGAGTTCATAAGTACCGTTTTGTTTTATAAACTGATCTAGAGTCATTAGAAAGATCACGTTGCTCATCTTTGTTAGAATTTGAGGAAGGAACTGTGTTCTGAATCGAACCATGGACATAAAAAGAATAAGCACTCCTAACGCTCCAACACCTGCTGGTCATTATTCCCAGGCGGTTGCCTATAACGGTCTCGTTTTCGTTGCCGGCCAACTGTCGATCGACCCTAAGACGGGCGAGAAAAAGCTGGGTAGCATTGAGGAGCAAACGGAACAGGCGCTCAGCAATGTGCACGAGATACTGAAAGCTGCCGGGAGTGACTGGAGCAAGGTCTTGAAGGTTACGGTTTACGTTTCGGATATCAATCTGTGGGAAGCCGTCAATAAGGTCTACATCCGAGTCCTCGGCGAGCATCGACCTGCGCGAGCTGTAATCCCGACAGGAGACCTCCATCACGGCTTTCTGATTGAGATCGACGCGATCGCGGCGACCGGTTAGTAGGCCGTCAAGCAGGAAACCATCGCTCTGTCACCAATTTATCTAAATAAATCCCTTGTATTGCGCTCGTTATTTCTTTAGTGTAAGCGCGCAAGGAGAGTCGGAACATGTGAAATAACCAGTAGATGTGTTTTATCGAGTTGCTTATTGGCTGTGGCCCAGCCATGACCTTGGCCCTAAAACTCTTAAGTCAAAAATATGAGCATCCTCCGAAAAGACCTTAAAGTTGAAACTGAGTCTGTTGGTGTTTTTGAAGAACCTGCTGATGGTGGGAGATTAATCGTACTCACCGCGCCGCTAACAGAAGCTATTGATCATGCCGGATACTTCATTCAAATGGCGATGGCCTCTTTGCCGATTTGGATGGAAGGCGTCATAAATCGAAAGTATCCAAAGTGGCGCGAAGTCGAGCACAATGATGATGGTTCGGCGAAATACATGCCCGCTGGCGTTCGGCTCGTCGAAAAGTCGTTGATGCGTGAGTATCGAGAAGACGACATCGTTGCCTGTTTTCCCGACGACCTACACAAGTTTATAGGACCCCGTACCAGAGTGGTCGCTGTATCAACACATAATCCACTCGGCGTTACTTTTGCTGCCGGCGTTTATACCTCTATCTTCGGGTCCTCGAGAATGCCGATCAACTCGCATTACTCCAGAGAACTATTTACCACCATCAAAAGCAGCCCCTACCGCGACGGATTCAAGGTCATCGTCGGAGGATCGGGCGGCTGGCAGATAATCCAGACAGATACCTATGAAGAGCTGGGAGTCGATTGTGTTGTTGAAGGAAGAAGCGAATCGACTGACACCCTCAGCCTCTTTCAAAAGGCAATCGACGGCGAAGAATTACCGCGTCGTGTCGAGGTAAAGCATCCGATGGACCGGGAAGGAATACTTTTTCCGGACACTCGAACCACGTTTGGCGTGGTAGAAATGACAACCGGTTGTGGCCGCCGCTGCAAATTCTGTGTACCCGATCTAAATCCGCAGATCGATCTTCCTAAAGATAAGATCATGGATGCAGTCCGGGCTAACGTGCGTAACGGGAACAAACAGATTTCGCTGGCAACGGAAGATATGTTCATCTGGGGTCAGGTCCACACAGATACTCCTTTTTACTTCCCGAATCGCGAGGCTCTCGTCGATCTGTATTCCGATATTGTGAATACACCCGGCGTCGAACAGCATGTTCTGAGTCACTCGACTATCGCACCCGCTGTGGTTGATCCGCTTTTGATCAAACAACTTTCAGACGTTCTATTGCCAAAGAGTCCGATTCATTTTCCATACTTGAGTAGTCATCCGGAAAAGAAAGCCCTCGCACCACTGATTGGTCTGGAAACGGGCTCAGTCAGAATGGCGAAGCAGATCATGTCGAGTAAAGGAGTGCCGTTTTCGATTGAAGACTGGCCCAGCGTAGTTCTGGAAGGACTAAGGGTACTAAACGAAAACAACTGGTTCCCGGCGATGACGCTGATTGTGGGAAATCCTGGAGAAACAGACCAGGACACAATGGAAACTTTGGATCTGATTTACGAAATCGAACGTAGAGGATTGTTTGCGTTTTTAATCCCTTCGATTTTCACGCCACTTCATGACACGAGGATGGAAAAAGAAGAGGGAGTCACACAAACGAAACAGCTCACACCACTCCAGTGGCAGTTGATGATGAAGTGTTGGAAGATGAATTTGCGACCGGGACAGTACAGCTGGTGGGGTCCGATGGCCTGGCGCGTTGGTTCAATCGGCATGTGGCTCTATAAGTTACGCAACCTTAACGGACCAAACTTTACCTGGCCTTTGGTTATGTTTTCGGGTGCCGTTTCGGAAAAGAACTTGAAACGCATGGGTAAGATTTATCCGGGCAAGCCGATGAAGACAAAAAATCGGGCTGAATTGCTGGCGTCACTAAAACCAAAAGATTGGCAATTTTTGCGCTCCGATAACGGAGATATGCCTATGGGATATACACCTCCACTTGGTACAATGGCGATGGCAGCAGAACACGTTTGAACCGGGACAACGAACATCGCTTATGCGGCTTCTAACCCGAAAAGCAGATCGTTGTAGTAAGTCCGGGTTAGAAAGGCTTCGAATATGCACCGTTATTTCGTTCGATTCCTTGCAGCCGCTATGACCTTCGTTGTTGGCGTAGTCATCAGCGCGGTCCCAATCTTTCACTCAACAACAAATTATGAATCGGTACGTCACGATAAGAGACGCCCGTGTCCTAAACGTACCGCGATTTTTCCTGCCGTAGCAATTAACAACCTTCCTACCGAACCACTCAAGCTAAGCTACTTGAGCACAAACTTCGATTCTGAAGACTCAGGCAAAGTGATTGTGCAAGTTTTGGTAGAGAATCAAAGCGGTCAGGACATCAGCGACTTCGCGGTGGACTTTCATACGGACGGAACAGGCAACAGCAATTTCGGCGGCAGGGAGAGTTTTGCACTGCCGCTTGAACAAGGTGCCACTCGCATTGTTACGATTAAGTCCGATTCGAGCCGCGGAATACAAGTCTGGCCTGCCTATACCCAGTTTAGTGACGGAACTTACTGGGTAAACCAAGCCAAGTTTTGATTTCCACAAAGTTCTTCTTCGGTCGCAATTACCCTTGACGAATTTTCGGTTCTAGGCGAAAAAGATCCCGAGAAATCGGGATTTTTTTCTGTCGCGAGGGACTTGATTGCCCACATTAGCGTGATCAAGAAAGCTTGATTTCTAAATCGGTCACGAAAGTGAGGCTCACAGGTGGAACTACCTCTTACGCCGATGGAGTTTGCGCGTCGTACCCGTCGCCTATACCCTGAACGAGAAGCCGTGGTCGACGGCGACCTACGACTAACCTATCAACAGTTCTTTGACCGCTGTGATCAATGGTCCGTCGCCCTGCAGCGCCTTGGCGTTCGACAAGGAGATCGAGTTGCTTATATCTCACCCAATACGCATTCGATGCTCGAATCGTTCTACGCAGTTCCTCAGATAGGAGCTGTCTGCGTACCACTGAACTATCGCCTAACACCCGATGACTTTGTTTATCTGATCAATCACAGTGGATCCAAGATTGTTTGTGCCCACTCAGATTATCTCGACGCTGTCGAATCGGTGCGTTCGCAGATGCCAAATGTTGAGGCATTTGTTGCGCTTGAAGGTTCCAAAGAAGGTTGGCTGAAATATGAAGAACTATTAGCCGATGCTAACGCTGAGTTTAACCAAGGCGCGATAAACGAGTCGGACTTGATTTCAATCAACTATACAAGTGGAACTACCTCGCGACCGAAAGGCGTGATGATCACTCACCGCAACGCCTACATTAATGTGATTGGTACGCTCATTCATTATCCTATAAAGATGAGTGATCGCTATCTATGGACCGTGCCGATGTTTCACGCAAATGGATGGACGTTTGTGTGGACTGTGACCGCCGCTGGCGGCACACACGTCTGCCTGAGGCGGGTCGATCCAGTTGAAATCTTCTCGAAAATCAAGAATGAGAAAATCACGGCATTTTGCGCTGCGCCTACTGTGCTAATCACTGTCGCGAATGCGCCTGCCGAAGCTCGGAAAGACGCGCCAAAAGGAGTCCGGGTGCTAACTGCTGGGGCACCACCTGCTGCTGCCACAATAGAGCGCGTTGAAGGGGAACTCGGTTGGGAGATTATGCAGGCTTACGGACTAACTGAAACGTCTCCATTCATAACTATTTGCGAGCCGCGTCCGGAGCACCATGCGTTGCCAACAGGTGAACGGTGCGAAATGAAAGCTTGCCAGGGAGTTGAGTTAGTGACGTCGGGTGAATTGAGGGTAATCGACGATGAGGGGAACGAGGTTCCACACGATGGCGAGACACTCGGTGAGATTGTCGTGCGTGGAAACGCAGTAATGAAAGGCTATTACCAAGACCCTGAGGCAACGGCCGCTGTAATGAAGGACGGATGGTTTCACAGTGGCGATGCTGCAGTGGTCCACCCAAATGGCTATGCTGAAATTCGTGATCGTTTGAAAGACGTTATTATCAGCGGTGGTGAAAACATTTCATCAGTAGAAGTGGAAGGAATATTGCTGCGCCATACGGCCGTTCAGGAGGTGGCGATCGTAGGCTTACCGAATGAACGTTGGGGTGAAGCACCTCACGCTTTTGTCGTGCTCAAGAATGGGGCAGCTGCGACCGAAGAAGAACTGAAAGAATTTGCGCGTGACCACATGGCCCACTTCAAAGCGCCTCATGGATTCACTTTTCTGTCAGAACTTCCGAAGACAGCTACCGGAAAGATTCAGAAGTATGTGTTAAGAGGCAGACCTGCAATCTCCCGGCAATGACATGTCGCAAAAAGCTAAACGATCAGTGGATGCAGACTCTCCGGCCGTGCAGGTAGCCGGCTTTATTGCCAAGTTCGATCCGGAAGTTGCGAAGATGACTCGAGCAGCGCGGTCAATAGTCAGAAAGCGTTTCCCAACTGCGATCGAACTCGTTTACGACAATTACAACGCACTGGCAATCGGCTATTCGCCAACAGAGCGAACCTCTGACGTCATATTCTCACTTGCGGTGTATCCGCGTTGGGTAAGTCTGTACTTTCTTCATGGTCGCTCACTCGCCGATCCGCGGAAGTTGCTACAGGGAAGTGGAACGCAAGGCGGTTTCATCAAACTTGAAAGTATTGAGACGCTTGACGATCCTGCAGTAAAAGCTTTGATCCAGGCAGCCCTAAAACACAGTAAGGTCTCGTTTGCTACTAAAGGACGCGGTTACACGATCGTCAAGTCAATCTCAGAGAAGCAGCGTCCTCGGCGGGCCAGGAATTGATGGGGACACGCATCCAGCAAACGGTAATCAGAGGATCTAATCTTACAAGATGCCAAGATTGTGAGTGCCTCGAGATTTACTCACGTAATTGTGAAACGTGATATGCGCGGCAATGCGTCGCTGGTCAGGCTACCGCGTTGCCAAAAGTCCACCTGATATTATTTAGCCATGCTTAGTCGATCAGTTCTCCTGTTCATAATGCTCGCGATTGTTACTTCGCACGCTCAATCTCCCTCGCCTGGGACGCCTCAAAAATCCTGTAGAGAACATCCACGTCTGGTTGGGAGTTGTTTTAAGCTGCACGGACGTCTGTCTGTCTACAATGGAGCTCCAACATTAAGAATTTGGAAGATTGGGACCAAACGGGTCTTTGGTGTTTCTGAACAGCGATTCGCCGAGCCGGGGTATAGCAACATCCCTACCAGCGTTCGTGAAAAGGTTACCGAGGAAAACGAAGTTACTGGCGATTACCTGGTGTGCCCATTCACCAAGCCCCGAGCTGGAGAGATGCAAATGATCTGCGTTGAGAGTGGCGAGAACATGGTCTCGCGCAAACGAAAGTAGGGCCACGATGATCAGAATTCTCTTCGGTTTAATGGTCCTTGTTTGCGTCTTTGGCGTGCCACAGAAAGGTCAAGTGCGGCCCGAGCTGAGTAGTAAAAGAATCAACGATTGGGAATTTGTTGGTTCGGGCAAGTGGACGCTCGCCGACGGCAAATTAATATTATCCGGGCCTGGTACTCCTGATGGACCAATTAGAAAACCTGCGGCTCTCGCCATACTCAAGTCTCAAGATTTTAAGAGTATCACCTTCGATGTAGAGCTGAAGTGTAACGCTCCATTAGAAACTATACGACGCGACCTCGATCTAGTTTTTGGCTATCAATCACCAACGCGTTTCTACTACGTCCACTTATCCGCCGTCACAGACGACGTACACAACGGAATATTCATTGTTGCTGACGCTGATCGGAAACGGATTGATTCCGGTAAGAGTGAGGCACGATTGAAGGATCAGAACTGGCATCACGCCCGAGTGGTTCGAGACGTTTCCAGTGGAAGTATCTCCGTGTATCTTGACGATCTGAAGACACCATTAATGACTGCGATTGATACGACACTTAGTTCTGGCAGAGTTGGCGTAGGGTCATTCGACGACGTCGGCGAATTCCAGACAATAGTTATTACCCCCTGACGTCGCATGCAAGAAGAGGCACGGGAAATCACTATAAACGCTGAGAGTCCCTACGACGTTGACTCTACGAAGCTATTGGCTGATTTAACGGAGGAGTTGAGTAAGTTGTACGGAGATCATGGAGGTGCAAACTCATTTAGCCCGGCTGACGTCACGGTAAGCAACTCCTCATTTCTCGTCGCGCGCAGAAGAGGGAAAGCCATCGGCTGCGGAGGACTGCGACCTCTCACCACCGGTACCGCCGAGGTAAAGCGGATGTACGTTTCACGAGAAGCGCGACGCCTGGGCGTTGCTGCTCGTTTACTTCGAGAGCTTGAAGTTGTTGCAGAGAAGTTCGGCTATGAACGGGTACGGTTGGAAACTGGGTTAAAACAACCGGAGGCAATTGCGCTGTACGAGTCGGCGGGTTATCGACGCGTAGATTGTTATGGTCAGTACGTGAGTAATGCTCTGAGCATTTGCTTCGAAAAAACTTTGCGTTAATCTTTAAGCAGGTTGACGTTGTTGTTGAGAGAAAAATATGCTGGCGAGGCTTTTTCAAATAACTCTCATCACGTTTTTTGTGATCTTTACGGTCGCATTCCTGGTTTTCATTTTTATCGCCGGGATGTCTGTCGGCTTTATAAGTTCGGCCCAGACCGGAGGCATCACTGCTATCGCCGGCGGATTCAGTAGCCACAATCTCAGTCGCGCACTCGTTCTCATTCCCATCATCTTATTCGTTGTCTACCTGGCTTTCCGCCGAAGCAAAATTCGCCGGTAGTTGTAGTTATACGCACAATCAATGTCTAACGAGAGGGGTCAGCTCTTCACCAGACGCAGCTTTATGCAGACTGCAGCCGCCGGTGTGCCGATTGGTTTGATTGGAGTGCGCCTCAAGCCGTCTGAAAGTCTCGAAAAACTCTTTGCCGAAATTCGGAATAACCTGCTGCAGATGATCAATGAAGAGCGCGATCTTGAAAAACTTCCGCCGGTCGCGTTGGACGACTTGGCAAATCGAGTTGCAACACGTCATGCACAAGATATGGCAACCGCTGAGTTTGCCAGTCACTGGGGCAGTGATGGACTCAAACCGTATCAGCGTTATTCATTTGCCGGAGGTTCTGAAGCCACACATGAGAATGTGTCTGCTGCCGATAACACCTGGTCCATGAAGCCTGAGGACTTAAAACTAGACACTTCTTATCTACATGTTCGTTTGTATCAAGAGAAGCCACCTAATGATGGTCACCGCCAAGCGATACTGGCTCCTCAACAAACTCATGTCGGAATTGGGTTTGCCGTTGAGAAGTTGCGGCTGCGTATGGTGGAACTCTTTCTAGCGAGATACGTCGAAGTCAAATCAATTAAGCGACAGGCTTCGCTGAAGGACAAAATTCAATTTAACGGCAAATTGCTTCACCCCTCACACATTCTGAATAGCCTCGAAGTTTTCTATGAACCACTGCCGAAACCTCCCGACATTGAATGGCTACGTCAACCTCGATCGTATTCGTTACCCACCGAATCAAAACGCCTCATGCCTGTCCTACCATCTCCATATCTCTACTTGGATCGGACACGAGGAGTCATAGAAGTTAACACCAGTGGGAGCTTTTCGACCCCTATCCCACTCTTCAAGAACTCTCCAGGTATCTACACACTTGTTTGCTGGATCAAACGAACACCCGGTGAGAAATCCTTTCCTGGTACACAACTGTCAATCCGCGTTGAGTAGGCCTAGGATCTTTGCCGGGCCGCCTCATAAAGCATTACACCGGCGGCAACGGAGACGTTAAGACTCTCAACCTCCCCGCTCATTGGAATCTTTAAAGCCTGACCAGCCAGTTTGATCTCTTCGTCCGTTAACCCGTTCGACTCGGGTCCAAGTATTAAGGCAACGGGTTGCTTCCAATTAAAGTCGACGTACGAAAGCTCAGCTTCGGCGTCAGCACAAACAGAAAATATGCTTTTCTTCGAACACCATTCGATCACTCGATTGAATGTCGGCCCGGTCCATACGGGAAGTCGAAATGCGGAACCCATCGCGCCACGTAATGATTTCGCCGAAAAAGGATCGCTCGTGTTTTTTGTGGTTATCACACCTGTGACTCCAGCAGCTTCGGCTGTTCGTAAGATCGCACCGACATTTACTGGATTGTTAATTTCGTGAAGCACTACAAGCAGGGAATTAGTTTTGAGCTTCTTAGACAATTGTTGTTCAGTAGATCTGGGACGTTGGGCAAGTACAACAACGCCTTGTGGAGTTTTGGTAAATGAAATCGACTCGAGAAGTCTTTCACTGATCTCTGCATTTTTTGCAGCAACCTCAGACAACTGTTCGATAACTTGTGCGGCTCGTGGCTTGCCCACCAGTTCTTCAGAGAAGATTACCGCTTCAATAGGAAGTTGAGATTTTAGAGCTTCCTCACAAAGTCTAAGCCCTTCAACATAGATCAAATCTTCGTCTTTACCGTCGCGCACGGCGCGGGCTCTTTTGAGTAGTGCATTGTCTTTGCTTGTTATTTTCATGAAGGAGCGACGGTAAACGTTATCCGCCAACTTCAACCCAGATAGGCCAGTGATCAGAAACGCTCAGAGGTCTGGCAACTCCCCATCTTTTGATCTCGATACCGTGACTGAATACCCAATCTGCGTGCAGACGTAATCCTGCGCCACGCCAGGTTGGAGTACCGGTTGGAAAAGTAGTTGTGTAACCGCGTGATTCTAGAAACTTTCTAGTTTGAATCGACTTTTGCTTTGACAGTGTATTGAAGTCTCCAAGGATCAGTGTTGGGATCGTTACCAGTTCGGCACGTGCAGCAATCACCTCTAACTGTTCAAGCTGTCCTCCAGCTGCTGCATGTGGATCCACATGAGCATTAAATATACGGACGCTTTGTTCACCGAACGACACAGTGGCCGCAATTGCCAGCCTTGGCCGCCACGGACATTCGTGCCACGGTAAATCTATTCGTTCTAAATCCTGCAGTCGAAAACGACTTAGCAGGGCCACTCCCGTGTCGCCTTCATCATGAAGTTCTATCGGCTCTTCAAAATCCAACCACCATTGACGCTGAACCGGCTTAATACCGCGTGGAATTCCAGCTGGAGCATGCGCCCAAGCCATTTGCAACGCCGCTGCCAGTTCTTTGGCGACGTGGTGTCCGCCCGTCCTCAATGTTCGTTTGTCAGCTTCCTGAAGCGCGATTACGTCGGGTACGGGCAACAACTCGCCTTTGGAAAAAGCGGCTGTGGCATTTCTCAGATTGCGGGAGATGAGTTCGGGACGCTTGCTCGTACTCATGAGATGCGCTTTTCGCAATAGCCCACCGGAAATCAATCGAGGACCTCGAGCGTACCGAATGTTGTATGATGCGATTATTAAAGTATTGCGGTCAGGGTTAGTGATGACATGGTCGGACGGTCCATGCTCAAGTTTCTCAGCTTCTGTTAACGGCGGAACCGCGGTCACCATGGCCCGCATATATTCGGGTTAATTTAGCGAGAACACAAATCAGGAGCGAAGAAAGACTTTATGAGCCGGAAGATCATTGCAGTTGTCGACGACATGTTTTTTGCGTCGAAGATCCGCGCAGTAGCTGAGGCGGTTGGGGTTGAGATTAGCTTTCCCAGAACATTAGAAGTGTTTGAACAAAAGATTCGCGAAGGTAAGCCCGACCTGGTTCTAGTTGATCTTCACAATCAGAGGATCGAGGCAGCAAACGTAGCAGAGGCATTGAAGAAAGACGAAACCACCGCACACATACCCTTACTGGGTTTCTTCTCACATGTTCAGACCGAACTTCAGCAGGAAGCACTGGCGGCCGGCTTTACGAAGGTCGTTCCGCGATCATTCTTCGCTCGAGAGCTCCCAAATATTCTTAAGGGTGAGGGGTAGAAATGTCTCGGTTTAGCTAACCGGCGCGGGTGTTATCACCTCGTGAATGGCTCTTACCTCGCCGACCAGTTGATCATACTGTTCCAGGTTCAAGGCCTGCGCACCATCCGACAGGGCATGCTCTGGTTGGTCATGGACCTCAATGATTAGTCCATCAGCTCCAACTGCGACTCCTGCGCGAGCTAGCGGAGTAACCATATAGTTTTTCCCAGTGCCATGGGACGGATCGACGATCACTGGCAAATGAGAAACGCGACGAACCGCAGGTATCGCAGCAAGGTCCATCGTATTACGAGTGTGCTGCGCAAACGTTCTAATACCGCGTTCGCAAAGAATAACCTGATAGTTACCCTCAGCCATTACATACTCGGCAGCGAGTAACCATTCTTCCAGCGTCGCTGAAAGACCACGTTTAAGTAACACAGGTAGACTAGCCTTACCCGCCCGACGTAAGAGCGAGAAGTTTTGCATGTTGCGGGCGCCGATTTGAATTACATCACCATAGCGCTCAACCAGGTCGACACCTGACTCATCGAGTGCTTCAGTTACGATCTTCAGACCATAAGCTTCGCGAACGTCAGCCAGAATTCGTAGTCCCTCCTCGCCAAGTCCTTGAAAGGCATATGGCGAAGTACGCGGTTTGTAGGCGCCACCGCGAAAGAACCGGGCTCCGCTGCGACGGACGGCTTCGGCTATCGCAAACGCCTGATTTCTGCTTTCGATTGCACATGGGCCGGCAATGATTGCGAGTTCATCACCTCCGATAGCCGCATCGCCAACTCGCACCACTGTCTTTTCAGGGCGCAGGTCGAGTGAAATCAGTTTGTACGGTTTACTAACACGGATTGCTTCAGCCACTCCGGCTAGATTTTCAAAATGTGAGGGGTCGACGGCTCCCTGATTGCCGGTTATGCCGATTGCCGTGCGCGTAGCGCCAGGCATGGGATGAGCTTTGAAGCCAAGGTCTTCAATAACGCGCAGGACGTCTTCGACCTCAGTATCCGTCGCGCCAGGTTTCATTACGATCAACATGACTCTTTTATACTCTCAGGATTTAACAAAAGTACAGAGAAGCAATGCTACATCTGGGTGGGAACGCTAATACCAAGGATACCCAGAGCTGCAGTTAATTGTGTCCGCACAAGTTTTGTAACGCCGATCAGGACAGCTCTTCTAACATCGTCAGGTTCTTTCATTATTCGATATTTCTGATAGAAGCCGCTGAAACTCTTAGCAAGCGTAAACGTGTATTTAGCCAAATTTGCAGGCTCTGCCGAATTCTTACATTGTTGGATTACCTCGTCCAGACGCTGCGCCAACATCACGAGCGACCAAACTTCTGTGCCCGCCTCACCTTCCAGTACTTCCGATATCCGCGTCTGCAAATCGGAATCAACAGTCGATTTCGACAACAGTGACTCTGCTGCGTTCAGCGGATCCTGACCAAGTTTGCGAAAGATAGAATTTGTGCGAACCGCCGCATACTGGCAGTAGGGACCAGTTTCGCCCTCGAAAGAAAGCGCCTCTTTGAAATCGAAAGCAATAACTGAGTTGCGTGTGTACTTCAAGAGAAAGTATCGCAACGCTGCAACTGCTATCTCGTGAGCAGCCGCATTCTTATCGTCATCAGCCAACTCTGGATTTCGCTTTTCGACCTCTTCCAAAGCACCGGCCTCTAGTTGGTCGATCAAATCATCTGCTTTTACGCCGAGACCTTTTCGGCCACTCATTTCGATGTATGGTCGGCTGCGATCCTCTGCGGTCAATTCAATCCCAAGCTCATCGCAAGCAGCGGGCGACAGGGCAACCATTTCATAACTAAAGTGGACGCTTGCGTCTTCGCCAATTTCAGGAACAACCGCAGCGACACCGCGCGCAACGATTTCCTGCGGATAGGATTGCCTTGAGTCGATCACGTTGTAGACCCGGGCGCCTCCGCCAAATTCTGGTCGGTCTTTACCGGTCTGTTCCTCAGCGTTCGGGTCCGTAGTTGTTATCCAGAGTGGCTCCCGGTCTTCGTACTCGCGGAATACCCGGTAATGAAAATCAAGGCCCAACTTGCCAAGTTTCCAGAGCTGATACGCTATGTCCTTACCGGTGTATGTCACAGTACTGTTGGAGCGCACAATGATCTTGTCTGACTCATGCTCATCCGTTCCGGTATGTGATTCGAATGGCATTACCCAACAACCTGCGTGTCGACCTTCAGTTTCATATCGAATCACACCGTTGCTTTTCATCAACTCAAAAGCACGTTCCCAAAAATGTAGATGGAGAATATCTGATTCGCGCGCCAACAGGTCGTATCGGATTCCGAGGCGTTCCATCGTGTCTAGAATGCATTCGACATTTCGCGTGGCAACGTAGTCAGCGAGTTCTGCGATCTCGTTGTTGCCTTGCTCTAGAGCGTGCAAGACTTCAACGCGCAGTTTTACCTTTTCCGCATTCATGTCTCCGGCTATATTTCCGTCGCGATAGAAAAGGCCCACTTTGGTATAAAGATCCCAACAGTAGTAGTCGAAGGTGTAATCGATTGGTAACGACTCGTTGAGTTTTCGAATCTGTTCAAGATTCATTTTCTCGAGATAGAGGAAACCTACTACGACATCCGCTACTTGCACTCCCGTGTTGTCGATGTAGTTTTGGACCTCAACGCGATCGCCGGCGGCTTTCAGGACACGAACAAAGGTGTCTCCCAGAACCGCGTTGCGCACGTGGCCAATGTGAGCGGCCTTGTTCGGGTTGATGCTTGTATGCTCAACCATCATCTTTGGCCCACTCAATCCCCAACTCTGCGGCTGACTCGCTCGTGCAGTAAAGATCGAGAGCAACTTAGCGCGGTTAAAGAAAACGTTTATGTATCCAGCGCCGGCAATGTCGACTCGATAGACTTCGTCGATCCGCTCTAATTCTGGTTTGAGTTTTTCGGCAATCGCTCGAGGATTTTGTTTCTCACCCGTCTTCTGTTTGATGAGTTTGGCCAGCTCGAAGCAGACGGGGAAAGCAAGATCCCCAAGTTCGGGGCGGGGCGGAGTCTCGGCGTTAGGTTCGTTTAGCTCAACGTCAAAAAGCTCGCGGGCAGATTCGCTTACACGGTCTTTTAACTTCTGTTGCAGTTCATTCAAGGTCATAGGCGGCTACTTGTGTGCACACAAAAGCGAAGAGTATATCTTAGCGAC